>Ga0272440_1004054_pt1 | contig 10640 bp, 1 predicted proteins | sample SSMMMBAug17_FD_192440 | JGI IMG/M metagenome (GOLD analysis project Ga0272440, IMG submission 192440) | Marine sediment archaeal communities from Little Sippewissett salt marsh, Falmouth, MA, United States - SSM-MMB-Aug17 | ecosystem: Environmental > Aquatic > Marine > Wetlands > Sediment ... | reverse complement strand
GGAAGCAACGCAATCGGTTTAAAAGTCAAATAGTTACCAAGTACGTGGCGGCAATCAATAAAAAAAAACATTTCTATATACATGATACTATTTTTTATGGTAACATAATTGAATTGTTAATTACGAATTAATAAAGGGACAAAGACAATGAAAAAATACACACAATTCAAATTATTGTTTGTAGTTATGCTTTTTAATGTATGCATAATTAATTCTTTATATGCTTTTAATTATGAATATCTTGAGCAAAATTTTATCAACATTTCAAAAGCACCAGGCGTAGAAGTATGGCAAATGAATGATAGAAATGATGTTTTTCTACAAATAGTTCATTTGGATAAAGGAGCTAAAATAATTCAACAAACAGGAGAAATAGTTTCTTCAAGTGAAAATCCACCTGTTTTTGATTATAATCATGATACAACTCATTGGAATGAATTAAAAACTGAATATCCTAATCTTTTTTCGATGACAAGTGGTACTTTTGGTGGAAATTTTGTTGATGTTGACAATGTATACATTAATTACATAGAATTTTATTCAAAACTTACAGGTATATTATTAGAATATCTTTGGAATAAATTTCCACAAAGAGGCGAAATTATTTATCCAATAAAAGATAAATATGTAATTAATTACGGAAGATACGAAGAAACGAAATATCCAAAAAAAATGTTACAAGTATGGGATGGAAAAGCCAAAATTTCTGTATATCCTGAAACAAATAAAGATCCATCAATAGATGTAAAAATAATTGAAGACTCTGATGCAAATATTATCATTGTTGGATTAGATAGAAATGATCCAATTGCTAAAGGAAAAGATAATAAGTCAACAGGTCGCACATTTTATGGTGTTGTAGATGAAGTGAAAGTTATTACGTTTTCTACTTCAAATATGACAACAGGTGAGGTAAATAATATCTTTGATCAGTTAAGCGTTAATGATGTGATTCAATTCGATGGATCTGGGTCTACAAAATTTATTAGTTACGAAGAAAATATGAAAGAAACAATTCGATTAACACCAAATGATCCACGCTTAATCGGACAGGTCATTGGCATATTAAAAGGCAATTTAAGCTATGAATTAAAAATTATGAATGAAAGTGCAACCCCCCAAACTATAAATTCAGGTCAATCAGTTACAGCAGAATACGACATTTCTTTGACTGAAAATGATGGTGATGCAGAGTATGAAATTATGCTGAATTTTTATCTTTCAAAAGATAAAACCTATGATGAACCTGATAATTTTTTAGGAAACTCAGTTAACAAAGTAGATAATAAAACATGTTTTCATTATGAAAAGGTTTTAACAATTCCCAGCAGCATTGATACTGGTCAATGGCATATTTTATTTGTGCCTTATATCAGCGATCATTTGGATGATATTATAACAGAATTTAATATTGGCAATACAATAATAACAGTAGATGAAATTCCTGATTCTGTTCAAGAAATATCAGATATTATTATAAGTGACTTTGCAATTACATCAAGCACAAATGATAATAATACAATTGCGACAACTACAGAAATTTCAAATTATGGGGTATCTGCTGCGAACAATAATTTTCTTATTTATTATTATCTGTCAGAAAACTCTGTATTTGAAAACTCTGATATGTATTTAGGGTATGAGAATTTAAACGCACTACCAGCAAAAGAAAGCAAGGAAATAAGCAAATCATTATCCATACCAGATAATTTGATGTCAGGCGATTTTTACTTAATAGCTGTTTCAGATGCAACAAACCAAATAGAAGAACTCAATGAGGGAAATAATGAGAAATCATTATTGTTTTCAAATAATTCAATTTCAAACAGTTTTCCTGATATTGCAATAACCTACCCCTATGTTACACCAGCTATTTCTGAACCTGGATCAACAATTAAAGCTGTGGCAACCATCCAGAATCAAGGGGAACGTTCAACCGAAAAGAATTTTATTTTACGTTTTTATTTGTCAAAAGATCGGACGTTAGATGATACAGACGAAAGTTTAAGTGTAATGTCTGTTCCACCTTTGGATGCTGGCATTACAGTGGAAAGAGAAAATGAGTTAACTTTGCCAACCGATTTGCAATCAGATTCATACTATATTCTTTTTGAAGCTGATACCCATAAAATCATTGAGGAAAGCAATGAAAATAATAATATAAACTATGCCCCTTTTGTTGTTAAAAAAAATGATCCTGTTTTTACAGATCTATTGCTTGAAATTGCAGAAATTCGTCCATCAATTATAAAACCTGGAGAATGCAACACACAACTTAGAATAAGAGTCAGAAATATAGGAAATAACCAATCAGATGAATGTACAATCTCATATTATTTATCTAAAGATGAATCATTAGATGATTATGATACTTTGCTAGAGCAAGATACAATTTCGGCATTATATCCAAACTTTACCAATTTCAAAGAAACTGATATAATTTTACCAGATTCTCTTGGAGAGGGGAATTATTATATTATTTTTAGCCTGGACAATGGTAATTCTATATCAGAAAGTAACGAGATGAATAACATTGTCGCTAAAATCTTTAAAATTAAAGATTATGTCAGCGGCGGTGAACCAGGAACCTTTTCTGATTTGATTATAGTAAACGTTACATTTGATAAAACAACTGCCCATCCAGGTGAAAATATTCAAGTCACATTCAGTATAAAAAATAATGGTGATTTAGGCACTGTTTCAACTTCACGCGTGGGCTATTATCTTTCAACAAATGGTGATAGCTGGGATAATGATGATATTATGTTATCTACCAACTATTTTGGTTCTATTTTACCAGGTGATACTGTCGCTATTGAAAGAACAATAACCTTACCTTCAAATTTACAATATGGTGAAAAGCACTTGATATTATATGCTGATTATCAGGAACGTGTTGCAGAAAACAACAACAATAATAATTTTTATTCAAAAGCGGTTACCATTTCGTATAACAAGGAATTAACTGTTTTTATTCCAAACTCTGATACAAATTGGGCACGAAACAGGAAACATGCAATTACATGGGCAAGTAATTTAGGCGGTGATGTAAATATTGAGCTTTATAAAAGTCTGACACTTGAAATGTTAATTGCATCAGACGCTCCAAATACAGGAAGCTTTATTTGGAATATTCCAGATGATTTATATCCAGGAGATATTTACAGGATAAAAATCATATCAAATCTTGATGCTTCAAAATATGATTTTAGCGATTATTTTTATATTGGCTATGAAGATTTCATTACAGTATTAGAACCCGAAGCTGGTGCTGAGTTTGGTTTTAACACAAATAGAATAATAAAATGGGAAACCACAGCTTTTGGCGGTGTTAACAATGTTAATATTCTTCTGTACAAAGACAATGTTTTCCACATGGTAATTGAAAAACTGGTTGAAACAGTCAAAACAGCACCAACTTTTTATGATTGGAAAGTTTCCGATGATATACCAACAGGTGATAATTATACAATCAAACTTGTTAATTCTACAGATGATGAAACATATGGGTTTAGCGGACAATTTTCAATAAAAAAATCCGGATTAGTCGCAGAAATAACAATTGATGATATAGCTTCAACGCAAATAAATGAAGCAGTACAAATAAATGTACTTTCCAATGATAATTTAGGCGCAACAATACCCATATCTTCTATAACGCAACCTGAAAATGGGAGTGCTTCCATTCATTCAGACAAACAAAGTATTACTTATACGCCAGATAACAACTTCATTGGAACTGATTTTTTTACATATTCCATCATATCAAATAGTCAAACATATTCCGCATATGTGTATGTTGATGTCAACGAACAGTCTGAAAAGTCCAGTATTTGGTTAAAAAGTGCAGGTGGGCAGTCTAAAGATTCAGTTAAAGGAATTGCTGTTGATTACAATGGAAATGTTTATATTACAGGTGATTATAACGATACAACCTTTGATAATTATACGCTGTCAGGTAAAGGCATTTTTATGGCAAAATATAATTCAAGTGGCAACTTTGAATGGGCTCAAAAAATTGAAACCGGTAGTTATGGAACAGCCACAGACATTGATGTTGATAATGTTGGCAATTTATATGTTATTGGGGATTTTAGTTCTTATGTCAGTTTTTATGAAGACAATACGATGAAAAATCAATTTAATGCGGTAAATGGGTCAGAAATTTTTTTCGTAAAATATAATCCATTAGGCAAAATTATTTGGGCAAATGTTGCAACCGGGGCATATGACGATAAAAGTTCTTCCATTGCGGTAAATAAAACAAATGGCGAATTTAGTATTACTGGCTCGTTTAATGACGACCTGACATTTGGTTCAGGAACATCTTCAACATCTTTAAGTGTCGCAGATTCAAGATTACATACTTTTATTGCAAAGTACAACAAGGATGCTGTTCCAATTTGGGCAAAAAAAGTTGATGGCAGCTATTCAAATTCAAGTTATGGTATTGCAATGACAAATTCTGGTGATGTTGTTGTCACCGGCTACTTTAATGAATCAGCAACGTTTTATGGCAGCCCGAATATTAATTTATCAAATAATGGCAATGATACTTTTTATCTTGCCAAATTAAATTCTTCAAATGGAAATGTGACATGGGTTCAAAAAGCTGAAGGTAAATACAGTAATGATGGCAGATCTGTTATCACTGATACAGATGAAAATATCTTTGTTCTTGGTAAATTTGAAAGTAATTTACAATTGTATTATGGCAATACCTTAATAAAATCACTGACTGCTAAAAGTTCAGCATCTGATGTTTTTGTTGCTAAGTATAATGGTTCAGGACAATTACAGTGGACACAACAGGCTGGTGGCATATCTTATGACTATGGTTTTGATATTTCACTGACAAATAACAATCCTGTTGCAACCGGGTATTTTTCATATCAAGCTGATTTTGGAAGTGGTGATGATATCATTCAGATGGAAAGTAAGGGATCAACAGATGCCTTTGCATGGATTTTAGATAACGCAACAGGCTCAAATATTAAAGCAGTTCCTCTCGGAGGATCAGGTTCCGAAATGGGACATGGGATAGAAGGAGATTCTGATGGTACAATCTATTTTACTGGCGATTATTCAAATTCTCTGACTTTTGATAGTGATAATCAAGAATTAAAAATTTCATCAATTAACAACAGTTCAGATATTTTTATTATGAAGTTGGCTGAAATAGAACCTGCGCCTCAACAATTTCCACCAATTGCTGTCAAGGATAACGCATTTACTTTAATAAACAATAGCATTAAAGTCGCTGTATTAGAAAATGATAGTGATCTTGATGGCGATCAAATTAATATATTAAGTTTCAAACAGCCTGTAAATGGTAATGTTTCAATGAATACTGGTGATATGTTTATATCGTATTTTCCAGATGAAGATTTTACTGGTATAGATACATTTGAATACACAATCATTGATGACAATCAAGAAACATCAACCACAGAAGTTAATATTTTTGTTTTTGACATCAACGAAGCACCTGTGCTGAACAAAATCCCTAATCAAACAATTCATATTGAAGGATATTTTAAAACTGTTGATTTGAATCATTATGTTTCTGATGATACAACTCCCGATGAGTCTATAAAATGGCGTATTGAAGGCGCAACAAATTTATCCATAAATATCAATAATGGCATAGCAACTATATCTCCAAATAATCTCAACTGGACAGGAAGTGAGACAATTACATTTATTGCAAAAGATGAAAGTGGCTCTTCTCAGAATTCAAAAGCCACTTTTAGCATCAATCCACTTTTTAATGAAACACCAACAATTATTCAAATTAATGATCAATCCATACAAAAAGGTGAAAGCTTCAAATCAATATCACTTGATTATCATGTTATTGATGACCATACATTAAATAAAAATATTCAATGGTCAACAATATGTGGCAACAATTTATCTGTTGAATTAAAAGATAGAACAGCCTCAATAATTGTTAATAATCAAAATTGGGTTGGCAGTGAAAATGTTACTTTCATTGCAAAAGATGATGGTAATTTAGCCAATAGTCAGGTTGTAACATTTTCAGTTGTTCCGCAAGATCATAAGCAAGGCGATATTAATAATGATGAAAGGATTAATTTAACTGATTTGCTGCTGACATTAAAAATATTAACAGAATCAGAGATAAATCAATTCTTTGAAATCAAAAGTGATGTAAATGATGATGATAAAATTGGGGCTGAAGAAATGATATATATTATTCGACAAGTTTCAGGCAATTAATTTGAAAAGTTTGGAGTCAGGTTCTACAGAAAAAGGATAATTACATTATGAAAAACACTATAATAGCAATTATTTATCTGGTTAACATTATACTTATAACAACACCCTTATCATTTGCATTCAAACTTCCAGATACAGGCCAAAACAAATGCTATGACAATGAAAAAGAAATCCCCTGTCCCAAACCAGGCGAAGATTTTTATGGTCAGGATGGCAATTACTCAATCAATCCACCTTCCTTTACAAAATTAGATGAAAATGGAAATGATTTACCAGATTCAGCTTCTCATTGGATTATGGTGCGGGATAACAATACTGGTCTTATATGGGAAGTTAAGCAAGCAAGAGATGGAAATGAAGATTATTCTAATCCACATGATGCTGATAATGGATACACTTGGTATGATAGTAATTCAGATACAAATGGAGGAGATGAAGGAAGTCATAACAATAGACTAAATACTAAAGAATTCATTAAATATCTTAATACGTTTTACTTTGGTGGATATTCAGATTGGCGCATGCCAACAAGAGAAGAATTGAGATCTATTGTTAATTACAAATTAAATCGGCCTGCAATTGATGATAAATTTTTTTCTAATGCAAAGTCTGATTTTTACTGGTCTTCTACTACCAACGTCAACGTTACCAGCTATGCGCGGGGTATACGTTTCAACTACGGCTACGACGAATACCACAATAAGGCGTCTGCTTTTTATATACGTGCTTTACGCTCAGGAGAGCGTAGAGCATTTGATAAGTTGATTATTAAGCCTGATGGTACAGTAAAAGATCAAACTAATGGATTAATTTGGCAACAAGAAACAATTGGTCCAATATCTTGGAAAGATGCACTGTTATATTGTCAAAACTTAACTCTTGGTGGATTTTATGATTGGCGACTGCCTAATATTAAAGAATTAAGTTCAATAGTAAATTTTAAAAAATGGTATCCCGCTATAGATAACAATGCGTTTAATGATACACTGTCGGATTTTTACTGGTCATCTACTACATACACCGGCAATACCGGCTATGCGTCTGGCATACGTTTCAACAACGGCTGCGACTTCTATGACCCTAAGCAGTCTGCTTATTATGTACGCGCTGTGCGCACAGGAGAGTGTGAATCATTTGATGATAATGTGAATATTTTGTCATTTAAAGATTTAAGTTTTGTGATTTTTAATAAAATATATGCAATAAATGGAAATTCTATTAATATTACAAACGATATTAAAAATTTAGAAAATTTTGTTCTGTTAAGGCAACTTAATTCGCAAATAAATGGAAATTCTATTAATATTAAAAAAGATACTAAAGATTTAGAAAATTTTGTTTTGCTAGAACAATTTGATTCGAAACTAAATTCTTTAGTTTCAAATTCTATATTAACTGATTTAATTGTAGTAGGTAACAATGCTCAAATTGTTAGAATAAATCCCAAAAATACTGAAATTGATAACGTATCTACTAGTATTTCAAAAAACTTTTATGATGTTACTACCAATGGCATAGATTTTATTATTGTTGGTGAACAAGGAACTATACTAAAATATTTTAATGGGGTAATTTTATATGAATCAAGTAATACAATAGCAGATATTGTTTCAATAAAATATGATATAGAATCCTATAATTATTATGCTGTTAGTTCTGCCGGTGAATTACTATCAGCACCGCGTCATGGCAACACTTGGACAGTTAACAAAATAACAGATATTCCACTAACAGGCATACATAAACAAAAAGACATATTTGTGCTAACAGGTGTATCAGGAAATATCCTTGTTTCTTCTGATGGATCAAATTTTACAGAAATTCAAATTCCAAATAATTCAGATGAATTCATTGATATCAACTACATAAATGATCGCTTTGTTTTGGCCACATCACATGCATTATTTACATCAAAAGATGGTCTGAACTGGTATAAAGATAACACTGACTTTGGTGATTCAACTATTACTGGTTTACACTCAATGGATGATATTCTTTATGTTCTGACTGACAAAGGGATAAGAAAATTTTCAAAATTTGATAATATTGTATCAGGGACAATAAATACTGCAAAATTAGCTGGTGTTAAAGTAAAATTTGAAAATTCTACAATTGAATTTGAAAATAATAATATTAAAGCCATAAATATTGTTCCAAATGATACCATGTATATCGTAAAAGATAATAAAAATATTGCAAAGATTATTCTTGGCAACAATTCAACGTTAAAATTATTTAGTAAAAATACATCAACACTTGAATCCATTTTAGATAAACACCTGGAATATTTTGAACTGACAGGCAACAATACCTTGTATTACAATACTGATAATAATCATTATATTCCTGTGTCATCAGGTGAATTCTGGTTAAAAGATGATAAGGTACAGGAAAAGCCTTTGTTGCAGGACATTTCTGATGATACAGAATCTCAATTATATGAAAAAATAGAATCTTTTATAAGCAACAATTATTCAATAATATTTAATGATGCAGGCAAAATAACCCAAAGAAACTTGATACCGCCTGATATTATGAGACAAACGCTTAAAGGAATTGTATCTTATATTAAACAGTCGGCAAGCTTTGACTTTCCTGTAACTTCCAATGATTTATTACTCGGTAACATCAATAAACCATTTTCACCATTCTATATTTCATCACCATTTTTTAGAAGACTATATCTCAATACTGAAACCAATGAAATTGTTTTAGATAAAAGTTATTTCTTTGGCCCTTCATTTCTTGCAGAAGGTATTCAACGACTAACTGGGCTGGCAGATGCAAATCAATCGTTTATTTCATTACCTGAATTGGCATATCAAATTAAAGGAGATTATCTGGAAGGAACGATTCGTCACTTTGAAATGAATCTTGGCCCCTTTGCATTTAAGTCTGATAAGGCAATCATTCAATCTGGTTTAACAGATTCAGCAAGTAAAGATGAGATTATCATTGATGAAGCTACTTTTTCCTTAAAAACAATTAACAATCAATATAATCAAGAATCTGTAATAGGCACAAATGTAAGTCAATTAAAGCTTGCATATGAAGATAACAATTTTAAATTAATTTCAGGTGCGATTGGTGCAGAATTAAAAATTCCAGATATATCCATATCACCAACATGGTCAGTTGAAGACCTTACAACATCTATAGACCTGATTTTCAGAGAAAAAAATTCAACAGGTCAGTACCTTTATAATGATGAATATTCTGACACGCTTGATGACATCATTGTTAAAATTTCAGGCAGCGGCAAACTTGACTATAAAAGCAATGCGTCTGGTTTTTCCATTGAAGCTGGCTTATCACTGGTATTTGATAAAAATAGCCTCAATCCAGACACGCCTGACCAAAATAATTTGTATAATGTAGATATTAAAACAAAAGACTGGTTTAATTTTCCAAAAGCCGGTGTTCTTACGTTTAATGGTGTTGGTGGCGGCTATCAATATAACAAATATGGCCCTTCATACTGGAAAATAGGCGCAGGGTTCAAGTTATACGAAGTCATACCCCCGTGGTCTATGTTCAGCGGATGGGCTGAAATTGTCACTGACACTGATATGTCAAGCCTGGGTATTGGTGTAAAAGATTTAATCACTCCCATTCCAGCAACATCACTCAACTTTAACTGGATGGCCCATGATGGGGGTGTATGTTTGCTTTTTGGTCAGATTCAACATAATAATCCAACGCCATGCCCTGATATTATCAATTGTACTGATGAAATTTTTCAATTAAAGCCTTCAAATAATGATGAAATATTTAATGGTTTTGGTCTTGGTGTACAGGCAAGTCTCAGTTTGATGGATGGTGATGAGGTTTACAGTATTGCAGACACAGTTAAATTTGAAGAAATAATCAAAGGTGCAGTTGGTGCCACATATTATGGTATTAATAATTCACAAAAGGAAATTAACCTGGTTGCAAAAGTTCAGCTTCAATTACCAAAGATTGACTTTCGATTTGTACCAAGTGACTGGAGAGAAGGCAAACCCCTTGGCTTGGCCTGTATTTCAGTTGATTATTTTTCAATTACTGAAGAAATTGATGGGTGGTTTTCAAATGAATCATTGGCATTGGGAAGACATTTAGGCTTATACGCAAAATTTGGCATGAACAACGAAAATGTTGTGTTTATTCCCTTTACAAATCTGAGAGATAGTGATGATGAAAGGATATTCTTTTTATGTCCAAACTATCAAGAAGAATTTACAATTGAAAGCACAAAACGATCTTTGCTTTCAACAGGTGACATGATTCATCATTCATTTGCAGTCGCTAAAAATCAAAATAGAATAATCATTGATCTAAGCTCATCAGATAACGCAATTGTTTTGACACTTCCTGACAATACAATAATTACTGAAAGCAGCCCTGATTCAGAACAA
>Ga0272440_1004053_pt1 | contig 10640 bp, 7 predicted proteins | sample SSMMMBAug17_FD_192440 | JGI IMG/M metagenome (GOLD analysis project Ga0272440, IMG submission 192440) | Marine sediment archaeal communities from Little Sippewissett salt marsh, Falmouth, MA, United States - SSM-MMB-Aug17 | ecosystem: Environmental > Aquatic > Marine > Wetlands > Sediment ... | reverse complement strand
TAATAATTCTTCAAGTGTATAGTTTGTTAATATCAGTTCTTTTATCTGGTAATCAAGCATTTCATCAGCCGGTTTGCCAAAAGCCTTAATGGATAATGCGGCATCCTTATACTTTTGCTCTGTATAAGAATATCTGCTACCAATTCCGCACCGATTTTGTATGAGGGCGCCTTAGCGTCCTTTTTCCATTCAGCGTAGGGCTTTAGCTGGCTTTAGCCCTACGCTGTTCTTGCAATTGCCGAAATCGTTCATTTTGGGTTGCACTCAAATCAAACGCTTTACAAAGAAATTAATTGACACATAAAATACACAATGCTATATGCATGACTTGTAAACATTGCATGACCTGGAAACTTAATAATTAATTAAGGAATACTCCCAAAAAACATGCTCGTTTTATGAACGTACCAAAAAAGGTTATGTAAAGACCGGCCATTTTGGTTGCACTCAAAAAATTCAGACCAAAAATAATCAAACAAGAAAGAATTTCCAAAATGAAAAAAAACCGCTATGCCCTTTTAATCATCTCAATACTTTTAATATCTGCTTGCCAGCCTTTAAAGAACAATAAAAGTTTTATACCAACACTAACTTGCAATATAAAGACTGCTTACTATCACAAAGTGCCTGAAAATTCGCATGAAGATATTCATTTACCACTAACAATATCTTCCGCACTCCATCTGGCAATCAAAAATAATCCTGATGCCAGGATAGCGTTGACCAGAATCGAACAGGCACGCGCAAATCTTTGCGCATCAAACGCTTCATTTTATCCAACTGTAAATTTTTATACCGAATTTGTAAATGGTGAAACACCATCAGGGTATTTATTCAAAACGATTGATCAAAGAAAGTTACCTCCCAATACAAATTTCAATAATCCTGGCTGGTTTGAAAATTACGAAACTGGAATAAAAGTCCAGTACAACCTTTTCAGCGGCGGCCGCCATATGCTTCAACAAAGAATGGCTGAAGATGGTGAAAAAGTGGCACAGATGGATAAAGTTTCTATTGAAAATGAATTGATGGCATCTGTGGTCAATGCCTATTACGATACACTGGCTGCAAATGATTATGTTCAAATTGCAAAAGAATCTGTTTCCACTGTTGAACAGCAACTTCGCCTGATGAAAGTTCGGTTTGAAGCTGGCGGTGCGCTTAAATCAGATGTTTTGAGCCTGGAAGTGCGCCTGGCACAGGCAAAAGAAATCCTGGTGCAAAGCAATAACCAACACCAGACAGCGCTTTCTGTTTTTGCCAATTTGTTGGGTTTTTCGCCTGACTCCCCTGTAGCACCATCAAAAACATCTGATTTGACTATAAATATTCCAGAAAGCTATACCAAAGGATTCCAGACAGCCCTTGATAATCGCCCTGAAATTAAAAAAATCAAGCAGTTGATTGATCAAGGGCAAATGGGGATTCACGCAGCGCAGGCCGGCTTTTTACCACAGGTAGATTTATTTACCCATCATTATTATGATGCCTGGAATATGGGCTATCATGCGAAACGTCGTAACTGGACTGCAGGTGCCATGCTCAACTGGAATATCTTTGATGGTATGTATACCCAATCCCAGGTAAAAAAAGCAACTGCACTGCATGCTGAACTACTGGAATCCTATCGAAAAACAATACTCAACATTCGATTGGATGTAAAAAATGCTTATCTCAACCTGGATGCGGCCAATGCACGACTTACTGTTGCACGCAGCAGTGTTGAAAACGCTCGTGAGTCTTTTAGTTTAGTCAAAAAACAATATGAAGGGGGCTCTGTAAATATTACACGATATCTTGAAGCCGAACTTGATCGCAATCGTGCAAGAATAAGAGCAACTGCCGCGTTTTTTGATCGCGAAAAAGGACTTGCAAATATTGCCAGAGCGACAGGTCTTTGGAAATCGATTCTTTCAGAAAAATGATACCAGCGTTGAATTTCCTTAGCACTGAAAGGGCGTTGACATAAAAGTTCAAGGCAACGCCCTGGGGACAAATCAAACAATGCTTAGGAATGCTCTGAAAATAACTTCATCATTATTGATATTGTTCGTTTTGAGCTAAATGTACTGTAGAGACGTAGAATGCTCAAGTAAAATGAGTATGTTATTTTCAGAGCATTCCTAAGTCTAAAGGGATAAAAAAATGAAACAATTATCTATTCAAAAACTAAAATGTGTATCAATTTGTATACTGATAACACTCATGGTTAATGCATGTTCATCAGATAAGATAGAACCAGGCGTTGAATCAGGTATTTCACCAATAGTTCCGCCTGAAAGCAAAACCCAGGTTTTAAGCGAAGAAATAATTGAATATTATGAAGCAGTGGGAACCATACGCCCAAGAATAGAGAGTAAGATCGAAGCGCAAGTCACAGCGAAGGTTAAAAGTGTCAATGTGCGTCCTGGCAGTAAAGTGACCAAAGGACAGGCGCTTATCGTGCTGGATGATCGTCAATTTAATTCCAGATTGGCTCAAGCCAGGCAGGCACTTAAATCTGCAATCGCGCAAAAAGAGGAAGCCGGTCATGCGGTAAATGCTGCTGAAGCAGCTTATAAGCAAGCACTGTCAGCCTTTGAAAGAACAAAAAAGTATTTTGAATCCCAGGCGGCAACGTCGCAAGACCTCGAAAATGCAGAGTCTGCACATGATCAGGCAAAATCAGGTGTCAAGCGTGTACGTAAAGCGTTGAGTGCAGCCATTGCAGGCATCAGTCGGGCTGAAGAAGTGGTTAAGGAAGCTCAAATTGCCCTGGGTTACACGACAATTCGCGCATCACAGGATGGCGAAATTTTAAAACGCATGATCGAACCTGGCGATCTGGCACTTCCTGGCAAACCGCTTATTATCCTTCAAACTTCTGGCACGCTTCGCCTGGAAGCTTATGTTAGAGAAGGTTTGATTGGTAAAGTTAAATTGGGTAATCAATTAATGGTTGAAATTACAACACTCAACAAACATGTCAAAGCTGTTGTTGAAGAAATTGTGCCTTATGCTGATCCGCAAACACGAACCTTTCTTGTCAAAGCATCTCTGCCAGCAATGCATGGACTTTATGCAGGAATGTATGGCAAGCTATTGATTCCTGCGGAAAGCCATTCAGTTGTCATGATTCCTGAAAAATCACGTCGAATTGTAGGACAGTTGGAGATGGTAACAGTTCAGGTGAATGATCACTGGAAAACCCGATATATAAAAACTGGCAGGCGCATTGGCAATAAACTGGAAGTTCTTTCAGGTCTGTTGGGTAATGAATGGATTGGTATAAAGGAGTAAAATTATGGACGTTCCCGATATTCAAAAGCCTGATGGATTTATTCCTGGTATTGTGTATAAATTCTTGACCTCACAACTATCAATAATCATGTTAATCATGGCATTTTGCTTTGGTATCGCTGCAATCATGATTACCCCCAGGGAAGAAGAACCCCAAATTATTGTACCGCTTGCTGATATATTTGTCCAGGCACCAGGCGCAACGCCTGCTGAAGTTGAACAACTTATTGCAACACCTCTGGAACGTTATCTATGGCAAATTGATGGCGTGGAATATGTCTACTCGACATCCATGCAGGATATGGCTGTTATTACTGTACGTTTTTTTGTTGGAGAAGATCGGGAAAATTCTTTAATCAAATTATACAATCGAATGAGCATGCATGCTGATCAAGCGCCTTCGATTGTCAAGGGATGGTTGGTTAAACCCGTTGAAATTGACGATGTTCCCATTGTCAATCTGACCATGTATTCTGATCAATATGACGACCACGCCCTTAGACGCATGGGTGAAGAATTGTTGAGCCATCTGGCAACAATCAGCAATATTTCACGAACAGAAATTGTTGGCGGGCGAAAGAGAGAAATTCGTGTTGAACTGAACCAGGATCATCTTCAAGCGCAATCAATTGGTTTTCAACAAGTCATGATGGCGCTTCAAAGTGCGGATGCATCGGTAACAGCGGGAAAATTTACACGATTTAACAAGGAGTTTACAGTCAGCAGCCATGCGTTTCTTAGCTCGGCTGAAGATGTTGGCAATCTGGTTGTGGGTGTATCGAATGAACGTCCGGTGTATTTAAGAGATGTTGCAACAATTATTGATGGCCCTGAAATAAAAGCCACTTACTCACGTATTGGTTTTTCTCATTATTATCGAAAGAAAAATAACTTAACAAACGATCCCTTAACCTGTCAGGCAGTCACGCTGGCATTATCCAAAAAAAGAGGCACCAACGCGGTTAATGTTGCAAACGATATTTTGAATCGACTTGATGAACTCAAGCAAACAGTTATTCCATCAGATGTCAAGATTGAAGTGACCCGAAATTATGGCGAAACCGCTCAATATAAAGTAAATGAACTTCTTGGTTCGCTGGCATTTGCTATTTTAACTGTTGTTGTTTTGCTTGCGTTTACACTTGGATGGCGTGAAGCCCTCGTTGTAGCTTTGGCAGTGCCCATTAGTTTTTCACTCGCTTTGTTTGTCAATTTTATTTTTGGATACACTATTAATCGGGTTACATTGTTTGCTTTAATCCTGTCCCTTGGACTGGTTGTTGATGATCCTATTACGAATGTTGACAATATTCAACGACATATGGGCAATAAAAAACACCATCCAATTGCAGCAACCATGATCGGTGTCAATGAAGTATTACCTCCTGTAATTATGTCAACCATTGCTATTATCATTTGTTTTGTACCTTTGTTTTTTATTACAGGTATGATGGGCCCCTATATGGCACCAATGGCAGCCAATGTACCCATGACAGTTATTTTTTCTACAGTTTGTGCCCTCACAATTGTCCCCTGGATGGCATATCTGCTTATGAAAGACCACGCAATAAAAAGCAATGAAACAGAACAGACCAATAGCTGGGTTTTTAAAATCTATCGAACGATAGTCAATCCTTTTTTAACCTATCGCACAAACCGCTATATTTTATTGGTTATTGTTCTCGGATTGATGGGATTTGCTGTGTTTTTGGGATTGTTTCGATACGTGCCATTAAAAATGCTTCCATTTGACAATAAAAATGAATTTCAAATTATCGTTGATATGAATGAAGGTACAAGTCTGGAAACGACCAACAGTGTCATTCAAGCCTATGAGGATTATTTAAGGACTGTACCAGAAATCACCAGCATTATTTCATTTGTTGGCGAAAGCTCTCCCATTGATTTCAATGGCCTGGTCAGACATTATTATCTGCGCAAGGGGTCTCATATGGCAGACATTCGCGTCAATCTTGTTCATAAAGACAACAGAGTTCAGCAGAGTCATGAAATCGTTTTAAGATTGCGCAAAGATCTGGAAATAATTGCATCACAACATGGTGTCAATATGAAAATTGTCGAATTACCACCCGGGCCGCCAGTTTTATCGACAATTGTGACAGAACTATATGGGAATCCAGATATTCCATACAATGATCTGGTAGAAGCCTCAAAAAAAATCAAACAGTTAATGTCAGAAGAACCATTTGTTGTTGATATTGATGACACAACTGAAACCAACCGCACGCGAATTGATTTTATCCTGGATAAAGAAAAAGCAGCACTTCATTATGTGCCTGCAACAAATATTATTCAGACCTTACACATGGCAATCAGTGGCATTTCACCAGCGGCAGTTCATATACCAGATGAAAGACAACCTTTATTAATTAAAATTATTTTGCCGCGCGTTCAAAGATCTGGAATCGTTGCCCTGTCACAAATTCCCATTCAAACTGGCTCTGGAAAAACGATACCACTTGGAGAACTGGTTGAGATTGTCGAAGTACCTGAAAACCAACCCATTTATCATAAAAATTTAAACCGCGTTGTATATGTCATGTCTGAAATGGCAGGACGCGCACCGGCTGAGGCAATCCTTGACATGCAGGCCCAACTAGCAAAGAATCCATTGCCCAAGGGCATTAACGCTCAATGGGCGGGTGAAGGTGAATGGAAAATTACAATCCGCGTATTTCGGGACATGGGTATTGCCTTTGCTGCTGCTTTGCTGGGGATTTATATCCTTCTTATTATTCAAACCAACTCATTTTTTATGCCCTTATTGATCATGATGGCTATCCCTTTAACATTGATTGGTGCAATGCCAGGCTTTTGGTTACTCAATATATTAACAGGATCTACCATTGGCGGTTTTAACAATCCTGTTTTTTTTACTGCAACCGGCATGATTGGCATGATAGCCCTTGGTGGCATTGTTATCCGAAATTCTCTGGTGTTGATTGAATTTATTGAAGATGCATTGAAAAATGGTCTGGATTTCAAGGAAGCCATTCTACAAAGCGGTGCGATTCGAATGCGTCCCATATTACTGACCGCCATGACAACAGCTTTGGGAGCCTGGCCCATTACCCTTGATCCCATTTTTTCTGGTCTGGCATGGACTTTGATTTTTGGATTGTTTGCATCAACTATTTTTACTTTAATTATTATTCCAGTTACTTATTACGCTTTGTATAAGTAAACGCAACAGTCATCAGAGTTTTGCGGTTTTAACGCATAAAACGTTTTTTTATTTCAGCGCGATCAGGTAAACCATTGTCAAGCACTGGAAAATTATCAATAAATTCAACATACTGTGGTTTTTTATACCGGGCGATACGTTCTCCCACAAAGTCAATCAATTCCTGGGCTGTCAGGCTTGTGCCTTCATTAAGCTGACAAACGGCCTTAATACCTTCTTTCCATTTTGGATCTGGAACTCCAAAAACAACAGTATGTTTGACATGCGGATGTTGTAAAATAACCTTTTCAACTTCAGCCGGATAGACATTCTCACCACCGGGTTTAATCAGTTCTTTTTCTGGTTTTCGGCCTTTGTAAAATAAGAACCCCTTGTCATTAAATTGACCCAAATCACCTGTATGATGCCATCCATTCCTGAATGTATGTCTGGATTCGTCAGGCAGATCAAAATATTTTTGAAATACAAGGGGGCCTCTAACAATAATTTCACCTGTCTGGCCAGTTGGAAGCGGAAGATCAGTATCATCAACAATACACACTTCAGACAATGGCACTGCTTTTCCTGCTGATCCAGGGCAATCATCATACTTTCCTGATGTTACCAGGCCTGAGGTTTCGGTTTGACCAAATATCGTATAAAAACAACCGCCTGTAAATTTTTGATATTGTTCGATTGTTTCAGGCGTTTCAAGTCCAATAACTTTTTTTAATGATTTCAAATAATACTGCTTTTCATGGGCAGCATCTAAAATGCCGGAAAGAATAGGGGAGAAATCGAACAGTACAGAAACTTTTTTGTTTTCAATCATTGCTGATGCTGATTTGGCATCAAATTTTTTCATGATAATGTTCATCGCACCGCTCATAAATGCACTGATCGCAATCATCAAGCCCCCAACATGAAAGAAAGGCAATATATTTAAATGCACATCATTTTGAGAAAGATTCATTATCTGGCTTAACTGTAAACATGAAAGAAGCATATTATTGTGGGTCAGCACTGCACCTTTGGCTGTTCCATCAATTGCGGCCGTATGGATAATGAGAAAAGGATCATCACCTGAAACTGACAAGGGCTCAAAAGATTGTAAATCTGACATCAGGCTGGAAAAACTTGAATAATGGCCTTCATTTGAAACAAGATTGTAATAATAATCAACATTTTTAAGTCTGTCTTTGATATCATCAATTATATGCTGAAATTCATCATCAACAAATAGAATTTTCGGTAAAACATCACTGATATTATTGTATATTTCATCATTAGACAGCCGAAAATTAATTGGAACAACAATAGCACCGATTGCGGCTGCAGCACCATAAATTACAAAAAATTCAAAGTAATTTTTTCCGAGAACGCCGATGCGATCTTCTTTTTGAATTCCCAGTAATCGCAAGCCTTGTGCAAGCCTTTGGGTTTTTTGTTTGTAATCAGAAAATGAAATATCTGTTTTGCTTTCTGATATCAACCATGCAATTTTTTTATTAAATGTCATTGCATTACGACATATCAAATTATAAAAAGTAAAATTTTGTGTGATCATTTTTTATTCCAATCATTATTCATAATTAACTGTAATAACAGGGCATTTAGCCTTCAAAATAACATACTGGGCAGTTGATCCCATAATTAATTTTTGCACTCTGGAACGTTTTTGAATCCCCACGTAGATTTGATCAATATCATGTTCAGCGGCAAATTGAACGATATCTTCGCCCGGAGAAAGGCCTCTTGCCATTTGATGTGTTTCGCAGGCAATATTTTTTTCTGCGATGAATTGTTCTGCATAAGACATGCTTTCCTGAATAGACAAAATTTCTTTTGCTGTTTCATGAGAGCCGCCTTCTGATGAGTTCAAGACAACAATATCAGCGTTAAAAACCTGTGCATAATTTCTTGCAAGCTTTAAGGCTGATTTTGATAAGTTTGTCCCATTATATGCCACCAGAATTTTCATGTTTACATCCACCTTTTTCGTCGTTTATACGATTTGACATCCTTGAATGATTTTCGTGCGCCACCTTTGGTCAGCCCCATATAGAACTCTTTTACATCAGGATTGTTCTTAATTGCCTCAGCATTACCTTCCAAAACAATTTTACCGGATTCCATAATATAGGCATAATCAGAAATCGCCAGTGCAACTCTGGCATTTTGTTCAACAATCAGGACTGTAGTGTCAAATTCTTGATTGATTTTTTGGATATTTTGAAAAATCTCTTCCACAAGCAATGGCGCAAGGCCAAGTGATGGCTCATCCAGCATGAGCATCATTGGTGAAGCCATCAGTGCTCTGGCAATTGCAATCATTTGTTGTTCACCGCCAGAACAATAACCTGCCATACGATTGGAAATATCTATCAGTCGTGGAAACAGCGCATACATTCGCTCCATATCTGTACGCACTTTTTTTGCACCATCTTTTCTTGTAAAAGCGCCCGCACGAATGTTTTCATCAACTGTCAGATGTTTAAAAATACGTCGCCCTTCAGGCACCATAACAGCCCCTTTTTTTACAATGTGCGTGCCCAAAAGATTGGTAATATTTTTATCCAAAAAGGTAATTGTCCCTTCACGAATAAAACCATTCTCAGGCTTCAAAAGCCCAGAGATTGCGCGTAAAGTTGTTGTTTTTCCTGCGCCATTGGTTCCCAATAAAGAAACAATATTTCCTTTTTGGATATCAAGACTGACACCACGTAGCACCTGAATAATATCATTGTAAACAACTTCGATATTATTGACTTGTAGAAGAAATTTTTCAGTTTGCATCATCATTTTATCTTTTTAATAAATTCAGAACGAAAAGGATGTCCCACTGATTGGAATTGTCCTTTATTAACTTTATACAGTTGCAATGTATCCACACCCGCGCGATCATTTTTAGAAAAAGTGACAGGGCCAACTGTGGTTATCGGATAAAACGCATTAAAGCCATTCATGGCATTTAACTCGTCAAATATATTATTACGATTAACAGGCATGTCCTTTGTTTTTAATCGCCGAATGGTTTCAGTGGCAACCTGTGCAACCATAATTCCATTTGAATAATTGTGAGAATTGGCTGCTTTAATATCTCGATTGTATTTTTTTGCCAATGCCAATTGCGAAGTTGTTCCCTCACCTTTTTCAGAGGTGAGCGAATAAGCGGTTGTCCAAAAAAAGTTTTCTGCTGAAGTACCCGCCAAAGCAATAAGATCATTGCCGCCTGTGTAATGCGCCCCCATAAAGGTAATTTTTTCTTTTTCGCCAAATCTTGATGCTGCAAGCCCCAATCGTTGCGCATCTTTGAGCATTGTTGCCACAGGTGACTGAATGGTCTGGCATATGACAAATTGAACATTTTTACTCATCAGTCTTTTGAGCATTGGCGTATTATCCAAATCCTTTCCATGCTCAACAACTTCTACAATATTGATATTCAATCCTTTTTTAATTGCTTTTTGTACATCTTCAACCGGCCCTCGACCAAATGCAGAGGGATGAATAAACATTGCCACATTCACTGTTTTTCCAAAACTTCGTCTTGCAATATATTCTGCAAGCCCCAATGTTTGTTCCGAATATGACGCAATAGGCAAAAAGATATATTTTGAGTTCTCAATATTTCCTGCATGAAATGATGCCGGTATCACTGGAATTTTCACTTCTTCAAAATCTCTTTTTAAAGCCAGTGTGCTTCCAGTTGAATAGTTCAAATACAAAACAATTTCGTTATCAAGAAATTCTTCAAAATTGCGCTTTGTAACAGCGGTTTTGTATTGATCATCTTTGATCATACAATCAATAGTATCATTTCCAAGTATTTTCATATCATTTACAAATCGAAAATAATCCTCAACCCCTTTTGAGTATGGATTGCCTGCATCAGATGTTGGACCTGTAATTGCCAGGGATAATCCCATTTTATAAACTTTTCCTGCATGCGCTGGTATAATTGTGAAGCAAATACAGGTTGCAATAATAAGCATTTTTTTTACTGACATAATATCTCCTTTAATTAAATAAGTTAGCCCTGAAAGGGCGTTAAGTAACCAACCATAAGTTTTCGGGTAGATAAAAGTTTTCGCTGAGTAGCTCTATAAAAGACAATAATCGTAAAATTAAAATGAACGATTTCGGCAATTGCAAGAACAGCGTAGGGCTAAAGCCC
>Ga0272440_1004052_pt1 | contig 10641 bp, 4 predicted proteins | sample SSMMMBAug17_FD_192440 | JGI IMG/M metagenome (GOLD analysis project Ga0272440, IMG submission 192440) | Marine sediment archaeal communities from Little Sippewissett salt marsh, Falmouth, MA, United States - SSM-MMB-Aug17 | ecosystem: Environmental > Aquatic > Marine > Wetlands > Sediment ... | reverse complement strand
TGTCAACGTTAAATCCCCATCATTAGAAACAAAATAGGCAACAGTAGATGTCTTTGAACTGTCTTCTGGAATATTGTTGCCAGTATCATACGACAGGGTGATCTGTGGATCAGCACTTGCAATTCCAGCAAAAGCAAAAAAAACAATAAACAGGATACTTAAAAATTTGTTATGATTTATTTTCATAAATAAGCCTCCATTTGGATGGAATATTTTTAATTGATGTAATTAAAGATTTACAGTTTACAGTTTACAGTAACATGTATTTACGTAAATCCAGTGTGTGACCGGAATGCCATCTGATAAAGAGATTTGTTGGTACGCTTAGGTTTCGGTAGCAATAAAGATAGATATGTATTTTATATGATTATCTCATATTTTATAGGCAAATACTATACCAGATGAAAATATACAAGAAATTTCCTTTCAATCGTTCAGTAATGCCTGCAACACCATCAAGACATCCTTTAGATCTACATGCATATCGCTATTAATGTCACCATTAACGAAGTATGCATGCGCCCCCATTCCCCAAACTATTCTTTTTTTGCCACCAATATCATAATCAAAATGCAATTGATCATCTGAAGACAAATCTGCGCCATTTTTTATCAATATTGCATCAGGTTTTAGCCGAAAATCTTTTTGCGTTAGATCCATAAATTGATTTTCAGGCAACAGACCTGTCATACCATTGGACAAAAGAAAACTTGAATTATTGGCAGTATTATCTGATGATGCATTATTTGTGCTTTGATCGTTAAAATTATTGGCATAATCGTAACCTGATGAGGAGTGAAATACAGCATTGTTTTTAACAAGTGCGCCACCAGAATTGATGCCTTGATAACACTGATATATTGTATTGTTATACACAACAAATCTTGCATTGGCTTTAATTGCATAACTATCAAAATTATAAATAATATTGTTCCAGATATGAAAGCCTGCGTCTGGATCAAACGTGGCAATGGCCTGGGTATTCTCCCCCACACCTGTGCTTTTGATAATACAATTACTGACCCGAATTAAATTTTGTTCCGGCGTGATAGAATTGCTGGTAATACCGCGTGTGCTGCGAAATCCATTGGGATTGATACAAATCTGAAGCCCATCAATGTGCACATAATCCGCTAAAATATAGACAGGCGCCTGATAATCTGCGGTTGCTGTAATATCCAATCGATAGGCAGAATCATCCCAAATCCCTTTATGACGTGCATCGCCCCTGGTACGAATTTCAATACGATGGGTTGAATCTGTTTTCCATCCATCAATAACCAATGGCGTTGTGTCTGCTTCAGCAAATTTGCCCTGAATCGTAATCACTGCACTTTGTTGTAAGCAAACCAGATCGCCCTGGGCACATGACTGGAAATCAATACCACCTAAATTGTCTTCCCAGTCTTTCAGTGATGAATAACATTTTGCGAAACCAGTGCAATCCTCTCGGAGAATCGCTTGGAACAAATTATCATCGGTTTTCGAATATACAATCACTGCGTTTGCTTTTGTTTCTGTTATTGATTCTCCCAGTGTATTCGTTACACATAGGGTGACAGTATATTCTCCTGGCGATAAATATGTAAAACTTGGATTTTTCACATTTGAATCCACCTGACCATCACCATCAAAATCCCATGCCCGCTGACTGATCGTTCCCGTGGATGTATCCTTAAAGGTGACACTTAATGGCGCCGTCCCTTGTGCACCGATAATATCAAACCGTGCATCAAATGGCGCAGGTTCTGATAAATAGGCCATTGCATGATGCAACCGAATAAAATACATGGATGTTTCTTTACTCCAGGGGGTGCGCTCTCCGATTGATTCAATGGCCTGAGCCATATAAGAAATACCATCCCTGCCAAAAATAGTTTGCTGTGCATTGTTGGTCATTTTTCCAGCACGAAGTATCTGGGTAATAATTGGTGATTTTCCTGTTGACCATAGACAGGCATCACTATTGCCATCAACATCTACCAAAGATGTCAGCTTGCCACCAATGCGATTTCCCTCAAAATAGACCACATCCCTGTTGTTCCAAGATCCAGACCATGATCCATCCGCATCTCTTGTACAGCCACTCTGATCAAAACAAAATTCTCTGAAATCATCTCTGGATACACATTTCATGTAAGTATTGGCAAGGCCTGAAAAAACGCGAGAAATGGACACATTCTCTGGTCCTGGTTCGATGTCCCCCCATTCATCATAGAGCAAATAGAGGTTTTGCATAAAATACAATGAAACCATCCAATGTTGTGCGGTTGTAAAACCGGTTTCAATATTCTTTTCATTGGATAAAAAGGTGTATTCATTACCCGTATTGTCCTTTAGTAAGGCAAGGCTTTGGGTGAATGCATGATTAAACATATGTTTAAAATCATCCAGATAAGCCGGATCATGGACATGACCCAGGAAATGAAATATCGATGCGCTTTGCATGCCAACACGATCCACATAACCGACCCACTCAGCCCCCCCATTTAAGGGATCGTTTAAAGTATGGTATTGCCAATCCTTTCCAGGATCACGTGTATAGATTTTTTGTTTGGCTTTTCCTGCAAGCTTGAGGATATCAATCACTTCCATGTCACCAGTCATGTAATAATAGGTAATCAGATTATCAAAATATGAATGAGATGAATTAAAATCTGATCGATAGGCTTGATAACCCGTGGGCGCCCATCCCATATAATTGCTTGAGGGATTTTCTGGATCATCTGGCTGAAAAATTTGGGTATGAAGCATACGTCGGGCACCCATGAATGATAAATTGTATAAGTTATCTGGATGACCTTCCATAAGAAATTGATAAATCACATTTTTCCATGCCCCATGATAATCTGTCAACGTGCCATTGGAATATATTTTGTCCCAACCGGTTTGATCCGTGCCAATTTCACTGTATCCATTCAAACTCGCATAACGCACCAATGCTCCCCATGTCATCAGTCCTTGAAATTTTTCCTGCACCAGAAAATCCCGCGTTGTCTGGCTGACTGCTGTCAATTCTTGATAATAGCGTTGCAATTCAGGTGGTGATTGATCATCAGGAGTGTAGGGTATTTCGAGAAAAACACCGGATTTCACACAATAATCATTGGGTGGAAATGCAAATAATCGGTTATTTAATGGCGCAAAATTCTTTGATAAAGCGGTATCATAAGAACTTCCAGAGGGTAATGCCGAAATTCCTACTCTTGCCCATGTGCCTTGATAATCTGCAAAATATTGACTGCTGGCCATCACATTCATTTGGATACTGCCATCAGCTTGACTCTCAATAGATTGTGGTTCAAAATATTGCATATGATCAATTGACACTGCAAGATCACCCTGCGGAGACCGATTCATGATCATGGGATGTGTTGCCAGTGGAATGGTTGTTTGCTGCGATCCATGCTTAATTACTGCGACATGGGGTTGCGTAAACACTTCTCTTTTTTGCTGATATACTGAAGCCACTTCTGTTGATACGAGTTTTCCAGTGAAAAAGGTGGTGGGATTGGCATAAACATCAGTGGTGTCATAATTGTTCATGGGCGGAAGATTTAATGAAACATGATCCACTGTAATGGGATCGCCATTATCATACCCACCATTTGATCCTGCCCAATAAAATTTATGATAAATGATCGCAGTGGGAGATCCGGCAAAAAATTCATATCGAATTTTATAGGACAGTGGTTTGGCACTTGTACGACCAACAGGATCATTTGTGTAATCTCCTGACAGTTTGATCACCAGATAATGATCATTGTAACGTTCTATGAGGGACTCAGTGGGGGGTGCGGCATGTGCAATCGCCTGTCCCTGAATTTGTGAATGACTGCCCAGATGATTGGCACTTGATAAAATCGTGTCACCCTCCACTGATATTTCTGAAAATAATCCAAGTCTATCTTTTGGAATAAAAAAGCGTGACACACCTGTGCTAACTTGAAAGGCCTGTTCTGTTTCTGTTACCGAAACATTTGTTTCAGGTTGTTTGGCCTGACCTGATGTCAAGTAGTATACGCGCTTTTGATTGGCTGGAACAGTTGCCGGAAAAGTCACCAACAGCCATTGAATCGGACATGCGGTGTCATCCTTACCCCCTGTCCATCGGCTGAGCACCTCAAAACAGGCGGGAATGACATTTCTGTTCTGATCTTCAATACAAAGGGCTGCCATATCCTTTATATTATCCGATCGTGCAATGGGAATGCCATTACAGACCATTTCATTGTTTCGATCAATACCCAGCGTTTCTTTGATCATTAGCGGCGTAATAATCGGGTTGGGTTGGACCGCCTCAATGTCCATGTAATTGAGCATCGTATATTCATTAAAAATACCCATTTGCATGGTCAATTTGTTATCGGAAATTTCAATTTCATGGCTGCGAACAATATAGGGATCGGTTGCTTCATCATCAATAAAACTGATGCCTTCTATATCAATTTTATTGTGCGCGTATTTTCTCCCTTGCCAGCCAGCAGAGACAGTCACTTGATAGCGGCCATTGGGCAAATCAAATTCAAATGTTTTTTGACGTCCCCAATCATCATATAAAATACTTTGTTGTCGTGGATCAGAGCCATTGTTGAGATCAAGATACCTGTACATCACATGCTGCATATCTCCAAACCAGCCATAACCATCTGTTTTATTGTAGGAATGCCATCCAATTTTTATATATGTTTTTTGATCAATGATCAACGGATCATCAACCGGTTCACTGGCGGGATCTTGAAAATTAATATAATAATTGCCGGGTTCTTCCAATGTTCTCGGATGTTGATATTGTGGGGTAATATCCGGTATTGTTTGAATTTCATTCCCATTTTTTAATCCCATTTGCCATCGCAGGTTATAAATAAACGCATCATCCCTGGTATAACTGGTTAGACCTGAAATGATTTTATCGACCTGTGTATCTGCATCATTAACCTGATCTATATGAGGCTGTTGATGTTGATTCAATACAAACAGATATTCATAATCTTCAAGACTATCTCGCATCAGCTCAAGGCGAATTGAAGGCACCAGACGATGATTATTTGAACCATATGTAATGACTTCGTTGGTTTCTGATGGGGGATACATCATAAACCAATCCCCATTGTGTTGATCGGTCATGGGATCAGTCCAGGGATTTTTGGACCAGTTATTGAGTGAATAATAGGCAATTCCGCGAATTCGGTATTTCCATAAAAACCATCCTGTTAATTTGCTTTCAATTCCTGGATGATCCAGCGTGATGGGGTTAAAATATGGGGGGCGCGTGCCATGCAAAAAGTAAATCCAGGTCTCTTCATTATGACTTCTGGCACGTTCATGAGATTGTTTTGGATCATATTGATTCAGGACTGGCAGCCAGATATCAATTTTCGCATCTGGAAATTGGGGATGATTATAAATTTCTGCTTTGGGTTCTTCAGATAGCATCAGTTTTAGTCCTGGTGCAGCTCGTTTCAATTCCTGAGAATACCAGGCGACAGCATCATAATCGGCCTGATCCTGTGGCTCATTGGCAAAATAATAATAGGCTTTATCCAGATAGTGTTGATTGCTAAGATACTGTTCTAAGTGGGATATATAGGCGAACCATCTGGTGTTATAGTCACTGTTGGGTTGATTGGAATCATACCAATCTGAATCTGTTCTGGAAATATTGCAAAATTCGAGGGGACGTTGATCTGCTGATGCATCATTGTTTTGAAATGTCATTGCCATAAAACTGGGAAATCCAGTGCCATTATTAAAATTTTGACCATTTACGTACTGATTGGCGAGTTTTTCAAACCCCCAGATATCGTAGGGATCTGAAAAATTTCCTGTTGCACAATCGTATGAAATAAAGGGTTCTCCACCTGTTCCTGTCAATCCTCCAGGCCATAGTACCGATTTGGGTGTTAATCGATGATCTATAAAAAACTGTTTGATTTTTTCAACATACATCCAGTATCCCTCTGAGACATTGTATGCATGTAAAATGGTCTGATAGGAAAAATTCATTTGCGATTTGACATGAAGATCATATGGAATTGCAAAATTAAACACATGAAGATTCACTGGAATATTTATATTACCAATTGTTACTATAGAATCATAATCACCTGATACGACTGATTCCGGAACATAAAGACTGAACCAAAAGGCAGTGTTTTCATTTTCAGTTAAATCAACATTTGCATTATTTTCTATTGGCCACAACGGATCGGGATAATCCCCTGTTCGCCCCAAATTATCCGATGCCTGTTCTATGGGTACATACTTTACCTGATAAATCTCACAAATAATGCTATCCCCAAAATTTTCAACACTGACACGAATGGATTGAGAAGATTCTGGCTTGGCAACAATAACAAAAGGTTCAAACTCATTTTTGGCGACCGCAACTTTGACTGTCGATCCTTTTTCAGATGGCACAGAATCCGCTTTGAATACGCGGTTTGATGGCATTGTTGTCCATATGTTTATATCAGTTGTGGATTGTTTCAATTGGTAGGTGTAAGTGTCAAGACTTGCATTTGACACCTTTGTAAATATAGAGACAAGGATAAATACAATTATTAAAATGTGTATTTTTATATGACGACGCATTTTATCTCCTCGTTTAAAAAATCTTCCCTAATGATGTCGGGCAATTGTTAAAATTTCATCAATTTTTGTATATTGACTGAAATGATCTGCAAGACGTTCATACGCATTTTCTTTGATGTGCCAATAATCCTGATGTTCTCTTGTGTGATCAATTTGAATATGATTCATTTTTGCCAAATGTTTGATAAATTTTGACCTGAACGTACCAGAATCAAACAGGCCATGCAGGTAACATCCAAAAACAATCCCGGAACTGGATATCGCACCATCTGTATGATGACCTGAATCAATAAATGGGGTGACATTGTTGCCAGCAACTGTTTTGCCCATATGAATTTCATATCCCTGAACAGAGGTTTGAAATAAACAGTCTATCCCTTTTGATCGTTTTACAGCCTTAATGGTATCCATTTGCGTATGGATATCAAGAAGATTTATGCCAAAAGCCTTTTCAGGGGGGCCCTCAACCCCACTGGTATCATAAATTTCCCTGCCAAGCATTTGATATCCACCACAAAGGCCCACAATGAATCCACGTGCTTGATTATGATATTTGTTAAGTGCTTCAACCCATCCCATATTTCTAATCTTTTTTAAATCATCAATCACATTTTTGCTGCCTGGAATAATAATAGTATCATAGTTAAAAAGATTTTCCGGTGCAATCAGCCAATGAACCGATATTTCTGGCTCAATTTCAAGGGCTTGAAGATCAGTAAAATTGGAGATATGGGCCAGACGAATCACTGCAATTTGTATGGCGGCTCTTTTTTTTTGAGGTTTTGACAGATCCAGCGACATGCTATCCTCCATATCAATATGAATATCTTTGTAGCAGGGAACAAGGCCTAACACCGGCTTATGTGTTTTTTGTTCAATAAACTCAATCCCATTTTGAAAAAGATCGGGGTTCCCTCTAAATTTATTAACAATAAATCCGGCGACAAGATCCTGCTCCTGCTTTGAAATTAAAGACATGGTGCCAATAATTTGCGCAAAAACACCGCCCCGATCAATATCAGCAACAATAATAACAGGTGCCTTAACTGCCAGCGCCATTTCAAAATTGACAATATCATGCGCACGTAAATTAACTTCACAACAAGCCCCTGCACCTTCAAGAACAATGCAATCATATTGATCAGACAAGACCTGATAGCTTTTGATCACCTGTTCCTTAATATCATTTTTACAGGCATAATATTCCATTGCAGACATGTTTTTAAACACCTGCCCACAAACAATTACCTGAGACCCCATTTGGCCAGTGGGCTTCAATAACACAGGATTCATATGAACTGATGGCATCAATCCAGCGGCCTCTGCTTGTGTGGCCTGCGCACGTCCAATTTCACCGCCCTCAATTGTTACATATGAATTATTGGACATGTTTTGCGCCTTAAATGGCGCAACCCTGTATCCACGATTCTTGAATATTCGACAAAAAGCAGTGGCAAGGATGCTTTTACCAACATCAGAGCCAGTGCCCAGAAACATGAGATTTGTTTGATTCATTGATAATATCTAATCCTTAGTTGCACGAAGCAGAAGATAAATTGCCAGTCCCATAATCAACACATTCGGCAACCAGATACATATAGCTGGCGGCAAACCGCTGGTTTCTGCCATTCCCAGGGAGACACTCAGCAGAACATAATACACCAGAAAAAAGATTAAGCCCAATATCACACCAAATGATCGTTTTTGTGTTTGCGTTGCAATTCCCAATGGCATGGCCAGCAACGATAAAACAACGCAGGCAAAGGGTATGGCAAATTTTTTATGATAGGTGATCAACCGAAGTACATATTCTGAATCCTTGTGTTGTAAGCTTTTTTTTAATTCTGATAGGGTCATTTCCTTGAATGATTTTTGCGTATCTTTCTGCGCATTTTTTACCAGCTGATCAATATCCAGGCTGAAAAAATATTGATCAAAATGAACACTATAAACTGACGCCTGATCCTGATCCACCTGGTTAATTGTGCCATCATTCAATTGAAGTTGAAACCGACCCGCTTTCGTATCTGATATAATTTTCCCCCTGTCGGCAAAAATGGCACGAACCCTTCGTTCATCCTGATGATCCTGAACAAATAAATGCTTGAGTACGCCAGTTTGCGGGTCAATTTTATTGACATACAGCATGACCCCTTTGAATCGATCATTGAATGTACGTTCTTTCAATCCCACATTCAAATTGGAACGAACCACTTGAATCAACAATTGTTTTGTGGCCAGTCGAGAAGCCGGTTCGCCATAAATTGTCATAAACAGGGTCAACAGACAGCCAATAATCGAAAAGAACAGTATGGGCGGCAATAAACGATAAATATGTATTCCTCCGGATTTAATGGCCATAATTTCGTTGTCACTTGAAAAACGAAGAAGCGCCAATAAAACTCCCATCATGACTGACATGGGTAATACAAAAATTAAAAATGCAGGAATGGAATGAATAACTATTTTTAAAACTGAAAAAATATTCATCTGATAATTGACAATCAGTTTGGTCACTTCTAGCATGCGTGATATTAAAAATATACAGCAAAATACCATCAGATTGACAAAAAATGGCGGTATAATTTCTTTTAAAAGATAGATATGAAGAATGGATGGTTTCAATTTGATCATGTTGATTATCATTCTCCTTTTGATTGATCCGGTGTGCGAATCCATTGAACCGCACAAAGAGAAATTAAACTCATCGTTGAACCACATATAAAAGGTATACGATAGTCAATCATCCAGAGCATGCCGCCGATGGTGGGAATAATGACTGCGGCAATATGGTTAATTGTAAATCCCACTGCCATTCCAGGTGCAATATCTTTGGGGTCAGCAATTTTTTGATAGTAGGTCCGAATGGCAATGGCAAAATTAAAAAAAATATGATCCAGAACATATAAAAGCGCAATAACCCAGGGACTTTTTACTGTTGCATAAGCTATAAATATAAACAATAAACTGAAATATTCCAATGATAAGACTTTACGTTCTCCAAAGCGAATGATGGCCTTGCCAATTAAAGGACTGATAAAATAATTAATAATATTGTTTGTGACAAATAAAATGGAAATAAGTTGAACGCTGAATTCAAAGTTCCTCACCATCAGAAAAACAGCGAAGGCCACAAAAATTTGGCGTCGCGCACCGGCCATTAATGTCAGAAAATAAAACAGAAAATAACGTTTTCGCACAATCATGCGTTTATGTTGTGGGACCAGGTCTTTATCTGCAGGATCCTGAAAAAGAGCCCATATGCCTGCAAGAATAACCAATATGCCAATGCCAGCATAAATTTCATAATATTCCAGATATGGCGCTATTATAAATATAATAATCCCTGCGACAATATTTGACGCCGCTGCAAAACTTCTGAGTTTGCCAAGGACCCAGGGCGACGTTTGATTATCAAAGTATTGCAAGGTCAGCGACTGATTGGTTGTTTCAAAATAATGAAAACCAAAACTCATGAGTAATGTGGTAAAGATGAGCCCCATCCATGAAGGAAATAAGCCTGTTGCACAAACGCCGAATCCCAGAAAGATGACCGATAGTGCAGAGAGTCGATGTTCCTTTATGATCAACAATAAATAGATTGCCAACAGTGCCAGAAATCCGGGTATTTCTCGAACCGACTGAAGAATTCCGATGTGAACACCTTCCAGATGACATACATGAACTGCAAAATTGTCAAACAATGTTCGCCAGGCCTGAAGACCCATTGTTGAGGCAATGGTAAGGATCATCAAATAGCGATACATGGGAAAATGGATGTGCATTCTCATATTCTTTCGTTTTACTTTTTCAATTTTGTTTTCGATGCGCATTTATTTTACCTTTGGTTGATCCGAAAATATCCACCAGTTTTCTTGCTGCCCACAAACTTGATTTTACCATTTGTTCTGGCTATTTTAATCCATCGTTCAAGGGTTTTGGCGGGTAGATTCAAGTGTTTTTCTATTTCCGGTAATCTTTTTCCTGGATTTTTTTCGATGAACCAGAGCAATTGGTTTAATCCCTCATCGAGATTTAATCCCTCAT
>Ga0272440_1004051_pt1 | contig 10648 bp, 7 predicted proteins | sample SSMMMBAug17_FD_192440 | JGI IMG/M metagenome (GOLD analysis project Ga0272440, IMG submission 192440) | Marine sediment archaeal communities from Little Sippewissett salt marsh, Falmouth, MA, United States - SSM-MMB-Aug17 | ecosystem: Environmental > Aquatic > Marine > Wetlands > Sediment ... | reverse complement strand
CCTGTCCATGTTGGCAATGAAACATGGGCGCTTATTGCTGAAAAAGAAAAAGAAGAGGCCTTTCAATCCATTACTGCCATGACCTGGTTAATTGTCATTATTGGTATTATCGGACTTGTTATTATTGTTGTGCTTGCCATGTTTATTGCCAGATCAATTACACGTCCCATCATCAGAGCGGTTGATATTGCGACAGCCGTCTCCCAGGGGGATATTTCAAAACGTCTGAATGTCAATACCACTGATGAAATTGGTATCCTGTCCCAGGCAATTGATACTGTGCCGGAAACCATTGATCGGATGATCAAGGCATTTAAGGATTTGGTCAATATCACTGAAGAAGGGCGATTCAATGAGCGGGGTGATGAAAGTCAATTTTCCGGAGCCTTTGCTGATGTCATTGCAGGCGGAAATGCCTTGATGGACATGTTTGTCAAATATTTCAACGCATTTCCTGTGCCATTGGCAATGATTATTGATAATGAATTTTCAATCAGATTTATCAGCAATAATGGCGCTTCCCTGCTGGGAAAGGAGGCCAAATCACTGGTCGGCAAAAAATGTTATGATTTGATCAAAGCAAATGATTGCCATACCAAAGATTGTGCCTGTGGGCAAACCATGTCCAATGGCCGTCAATGTATGCGTGAAACCTATGCAAATATTGCTGGTTCGGATATGGAATTTGAATACACAGCCGAACCAATCAAAAACAAGGATGGTAAAATTCTTGGCGCATTGGAAGTTGTTATTGATAAAACGCAAGTGAACAGGCTCATGCGCGACACGCAAAGAAATGCTAAAATTGCAGAAAAAATTGGTGAATACAATCAGGTCGAAATTGAACGATTGGCCAACAATCTTCAAATGATCAGTGTGGGAGATCTGTCCATTGATACTGATATATCGCCATCAGATGAAGACACGCAATCAGAATATGAAAAATATGCCCGCATTTACGAAAATCTCAATGATTTAACCTCAGCCACTCAAAACATTGTTGATATATCATCAACCATTGCCTCAGGCGATCTAACAGTTCAGATCGAACTGCGCTCTGACAAAGATACGCTGATGCTGGCCTTAAAAGACATGCTGACAAATCTGCATTCAGTTATTGAAAAAATACAGGGCTATTCAGATACGCTGTCTACATCAGCCGATCAACTGTCAACCATATCCAATATGCTGGCCAGTGGTTCAGAAGAAATGACCGCACAATCTGAAACAGTGGCATCAGCCACAGAAGAGATGTCGGCCAATATCAATGCAATGGCATCAGCTGCCGAAGAAATGAGTGTCAATGCACAGACAGTTTCCAGTACAGCAGAGGAGATGTCCCACAATATGAGTGCTGTAGCCAGTGCAGTTGAAGAAATGACCATGTCAATGGATGAGATTGGCAAACAGGCCAACGATGGTTCACAAGTTGCTGCAAAAGCAATTACAATTGCCGATGAAGGTACGTCTGCCATGAACACCCTGGGTGAAGCCGCCAAGGCCATTGGCGAAGTCACAGAAGTCATCAAGCAGATTGCCGAACAAACCAACCTGCTTGCCTTGAATGCGACAATCGAGGCCGCATCTGCCGGTGATGCCGGAAAAGGCTTTGCTGTTGTGGCAAATGAAATTAAAGAATTGGCCAATCAGAGTGCCAAGGCTGCGGAAGATATTGCCAAACGTATTGAAGGCGTTCAGGGCAACACACAGGATGCGATAAAAGTTATTGGTGAAGTTTCTGAAATTATAACTAAAATAAATGAATCTGTCAGTGTAATTACCCTCTCGGTAGAGGAACAAACCAAGGCTGCCAATGAAATCGCATCAAATATTGGAGAAGCCAACAATGGCGCCAACAATATTGCTACCAATATTAACGAAGTGGCCATTGGTGCGACAGATTCCTCCAAAAATGCTGGAGAAGCAGCCCAGGGTGCAAATGAAGTTTCAAAGAACATTCAAGGTGTCAGCCTGGCGTCTCAGGAAGCGAACAAAAATGCCCAGCAGGTCAATGATTCTGCGGTAAGTCTGGCGCAGGTGGCCAGTGATTTACAGGAGATGGTGGGTAAATTTAAATTGTAGGTTGATATATGTTCGCCTTCTTGTTATTACCTTCTATCATTAAAAACAAAATTTTTTGGCCAGGATAGTTTTGGTTTCGGTTTTTGCTTGAGGGCGAACATTTAAATTAGGATGAATATTATATTGATTCTTCAATGCGCGTTGTCTTATTGGTTTGCAATTTACCACTTTTAACTCTTATTCATTGATAAATTTCTCGAAATTATTTGATCAACTTTTCTGTTATGCGCTTGATTCTATATATACATTGACATTACAATAAAACTGTGTAATATTTTTTTTTGGATGATAAATAATGTGACCATAACTGTTTCTTTTGATGTGCTACATCAAGGCATAATTTATGCATAATCCAGTTTTTTGATATCAGACTTTAATAAGATTATTAATGAATAACCATTTATTGCTTGATAAAACTTTGGGAAAAAAGAAATGGAAAAAATTGCAAACGTTCAATTGAGTGAAAATACTTTGGATTTTCTTTCAAAAAGATTGCCTGAAAATATTATCAGGAAACTCAAACCCATTGAGAATAAAGTTTTCAGTAGTCTGGAAGTATTTCGTTCAATTTTAAAAGGATTGTTAAATGAAGAAGTTGCAGCGTATGAAGAGACAATCCTCAATTATGCAGTACAAATTGAAAGCGATGCGGATACTCTGCAACAAGATATTTACATGAATGAAAATGGTAAAACCTCCATTTACCCTTATGATCCCTCAAAAGCCGATATAGATATTCGTGAAGACCCGCAAACTGTTTATGAACTGGTTCAGAGAAAGTGGGATAGAGGTTTAATTCAAATGCCGGATTTCCAGAGAAAATTTGTTTGGAAACCTGAGCAGCAAAGTTTATTTATCGAATCTGTTTTACTGAATTTTCCTTTACCACCACTCTATATAAACAAGGATACAAAAGGAAAATACATTGTAGTTGACGGCAGACAACGAATTACAACCCTAAGACGTTTCTTGAATAACGCATTTAAACTAAAAGGGTTACGCGCATTCCCGCAATTGAACGATAAAAATTTTGAAGAGCTTGTGGCGTCTAACTCTGAATATCAAACAAAAATTGAGGACCGGAAACTCCTGGTTTATCTTATTCAGCCCACTGTTCCCATTGAAATGGTTTATGATATCTTTAACCGAATTAATACGGGTGGAACTCAGTTAGAACGACAGGAAATCAGGAATTGTATTTTCTCAGGCAAAGCAACTGAATTTTTGAAAAAATTGGCGGGTAAAGATATTTTTAAAGAGGCGATTGATAATGGAATTTCAGATAACAGAGCCAAAGATCAAGAAGCGATACTCCGGTTTTTGGCTTTCAGGGTTTTCGACCACAGATCGCATTACAAAAACAGCATGAATGACTTTGTTGAAAAAGCAATGAAATACATTAACAGTCATTGTAATGACGACGAATTATTACATCTTGAAAGCACCTTTGATAAAGCAATGAAATACACTCTGGATTATTTTGAAAAAAATAATTTCAGAATTCCAACACAAAACACAAGAGGACGTGTTAATATCGCTGTTTTTGAAACAGTTTCAGGTTTTTTTGCATCAAAAAGCGAAAAGTTTTTATTGCATAATAAAGCACAAATAAAAGCCAATTATTGCCTTTTGCTGAAAAACGAGGACTATATTGATGCTGTCAGGTTTTCAACAGGTGACAAAAGACGGGTTAAGACACGTTTTGATATTGCTTTTGATATGCTGACATATAAATGTGACAACGTATAAAATGATTAATTTAACACGATTAAAAAATTTCAAAAATTTTAAGAACGAGATATTTTTCAATGTTTCCCAACTGAATTTGTTAACAGGAATTAATGGCAGAGGGAAATCTTCTTATTTACAAAGCCTGTTGTTAATACGCCAATCGCTTGAGAAATATAGTCGTTTTGAAAAAGTTATATTTAATGGATCTTGTGTTAATTTAGGTTCGTTTCGTGATGTAAAAAATAGATACACGGGTAATGATACAAAAATTGAAATTTCGCATTCCAGCCCCAAAGGAAAACTGGAATTAATAATGAAACGAAGCGAAAACGATGATATGGTTGGCGTACCTGAAAATATAACAGATGAAATACTGCAAGATTTTCAAAATATTCATTATATCGCAGCAGACAGAATCGGCCCGCAAGAGTTTTATCTGAAATCTACCTTATCTGAGTTTATTAATGTTGGTACAAAAGGTGAATATGTAGCCAATGTTTTATTACAAAAAAAATCGGATTTGATACATGATAGGTTAATCTGTAACCCTGACAGTTCGCATGATTTGGAATTACAAACCGGCGAATGGCTGTCGAAAATACTGGACACAAAAAAGGTTAAAGTATTTGCCTCCAATGAAGAGAGCAGCAGGGTCATTACACTTTTATTTGGCTTTGGGCAATCAAAATTCCGACCTGCAAATGTTGGATTTGGCTATACCTATATTTTACCAATAATTGTTTCAGGTTTAATTGCAAAAGAAGGTGATATCCTGATCGTTGAGAATCCTGAAGCACACTTACATCCAAAAGCGCAATCAAATTTAGTCCATTTCTTGTCGATTGTTTCATCTTGTGGTGTGCAGGTTTTTATTGAATCTCACAGTGAACATATACTCAATGGTATCCGCATCTGCGCATTACATGATCAAATAACTATCACGCCCAACAACATATCGATCTTTTACTTTGACGATTATCATGAAACACCATATAAAAAACTAAATATAAAGCCAAATGGAAAGGTAGACAATTGGGTTGAGGGCTTTTTTGATCAACAAGAAATTGATCTGGCACAAATTTTTAAGCTTTCAAGAAAAAAATAATGCAATTTGAGTTTTACATAGTAAATCATTCCTTTGAATACAGGGATGATATTTCAAAAGAAGAAATTGAAAATAAAATAAAGTCTCTATCAGAAGATTATGATTTTATCAGGCGATATAAAGAAACAGATAAAATTTATGTAAACGTTGATATTTACGATGCTGTTATTTATCCTGGACTAACAATTTGTGATTTTCTTTATTCCCCCAAAGGTCGAAAAAATTTCGATAGAGACATCATTGCATTTCTGAGTAATATAATTGATAAATCTGACGAAACAAGACTTACAACAAAAGAAGTTGTTGTCAATTTGCTACCTAAACATAATAAAAATAAGGTATATGGCTTATTGTGTTTGCATCAGATAGAGGGCATTGATACTGAGTACCTTGTTTTTAATAAAAATACCTGGTTAGATTTTCATCGTTATTTTCTGAGTATTTACTCACATGGTGCCATTTTTTTTATGAATGAATGCGAGAAATATTATCCTGATTTATTTTTTCATGAAAACAATTATCAAACAATAAAATCCCTTATCAGTAATAGCACTAAAACAGTTATTCGTTACCTGAATGCGTTAAGCAAAAATTTTTTAAAATGCAAACGGGAAACAAATAACCGAAGTGACTTGCTCAAAAGATTTAATTCTATTTCAGATTTGGACTTAGATGCTTCTATAGAAGGTGATGTAAACCGAAAAAAAGCATTGACATTTTATTTTATCAACAAGAACAAACAAGATGTTTTAGTGTATTGTGAGCTCCACTTAAAATTACTGTATGACGATAACAGAAAAGTAAAACAAAACCGCATCTATTTTCACGAAGGAATAGATGATGTTGAAGAAGGCAAGATATTAATCGGGCATATTGGAAAGCATTTATAATATTGGAATAAAATTTTTCCCCATATCTCAGCTTATATTTCAGAACCAAAAAACCAGTCCTTCCAAAATTATTTTCTAATCAGGATATTATAAAAATATCAAAAGGTTAAATTAATATGGATATTATTCTTAATAACGAAGAAGCACGTGTTTTAGGCTGTTTAATTGAAAAAGAGATGACAACACCGGATCTCTATCCTTTAACACTTAACGCATTAATAAATGCATGCAATCAAAAAACAAATCGTGATCCGGTTGTCTCATATGATGAAGAAACTGTTCTTCAAGCACTTGAACAATTAATAAGTAAAGATTTGGTATGGGAGAGTAAACTGAGTCGGGCTATTAAATATGAAGAACGTTTTACTCATAAGAAACAGATGGTAAATAAAGAAGTCGCAGTAATCTGCGTATTGTTGCTTAGAGGTCCTCAAACAATTGGTGAAATAAAGAGTCGCACTGAACGAATGTGCATTTTTACTAGCCTTGATGACGTGACAAAAACGCTAGAAAGTACTGCTTTATTTGATTTAGTTGAGAGATTGCCCAGACAACCTGGCCAAAAAGAATCTCGCTATCGTCATACCATGCATTCAGGTACGATTGAAGATGAAATGTCTCAAACTGCAGAGAGTGAAAATGAATCCATTCAAATATCTGTTGAGATTGAAAGACTTGAAAATCTTGAAATGAAAGTAGAAAAAATATTCAATGAGCTAACTGATTTAAAAAAATCATTTATTGAATTCAAAAAACAGTTTGAGTAACTAATTTTTCCAGGCCAACAGTTTGTTCATATGAAGCACACATTGAAATAAATCTTCCAGATTTTTTTTTAATGATGGATCAATTTATCAAGCACCCTTTTTTTTTAATAATTATTTACTTTGTTATGTATTTTATTTCCTTAGTAAATAATCCAGCCAATAAATTTAACAAATCAATAAATTACATTCATTTATTTTTGTCGATTACAATTTGTTCCTCCCATTCATGTAATAACATTTTAATATCTTATTATAAATCAATGAAAATTTATAATAATAGCAAATAATTGGATGTTTTGATCAATAGTTCGTTCTAATTGGACATATTTATCCAAGATCAATATATACAGATAACGATAATTATTGTAAAATTTGAATTAAATTACATTTTCATGATGAATCTTCTTACTCGTACAAAAATGAATCAAAAGGAGAGCGACATGTTCAATATGAAATTCAACAAACAATTTATTCTATTGATTTTCAATCTAATATCGATAGTGTGCCTGTCAATTATGATTACGAACTGGAAATTGTCCAATAATAACAAGCACAAGGTTTCTGAAGGAATCGTTCAAAAAATGGACACCCTCCAAAAAGCCATTATTAATGAACTATCTGAGTTTCAAAAACTGACAGAGGATGGTATCAATCAAGCCAGTGGATTGGCTGAAATTTCCAACATTATTCAAACCGCCAGACAAAGCCAGGATCATCTTGTAAAACTCATTAATCAGTCGATCACGCAAGCGGGTCAAACAGTCAGTACAACATTGGAGAATTTAAATACCAATACAGAATATGGCCTGGATCAGTTTTTAGCCAACGCGACAGAATATATTACAGAAGTGATGACATTTGATAACACATCCATGAATGTACTATCTAATGTTGCAACATTTAATATCAATTCGTTAAATCATTCAAGTCTGGATAGTTTGAGACGCTTCAAACTGATGATAAAAACGTTTAAAGAAAAACAAAAATCTGGACAAGGAAAGTTTAATCAGCATCTAGATAATCTTTTAATTGATATGATGACTGTTTTAGAAGAAGATCACAATGTTGATAGTCTTATTGAGCACCTGATGGTTGCTTTTGAGGAGTTAAAGGAAACGACTACTCAACGACAGAACAATCGGTTTAGTGAACTTTCAAAAATGTTTGATATCCAATCCAGACAGGTTGCTGAAGAACTAAAACTTGTAAACAAAAAAGTTAACTATGCAATTACAATGGAATTGGGACATGCAATGACAATTTAGGAATCCAAAATAGAAGAAGTTATTGACAATCTCTTGCAAAATCAAATGACCATCCTGGAAAAAATAAACAATCTTTCTGAAAAACTTAGTGAAGCGATTAATCAATTAAATACCGATTTACCTGTTCAACTGGCTGAGATAAGTCAGTTAGCAACCAACCAGATTGACAATCAAAGTAAAACAGCTACTAAAAATGCCACAAATGCCAGGCAAAAATTAAATATGAATATTGACAACAGTGCGAAGAAAACTGTCAACAAATTTAGACAACAAATAGATGAAACAGTTTCCTTTACAACGAAAACAATGGAACGTTCAACAACCAATATGATTGCAATCAGCACAATGATAGCAATTGTTTGTGTTATTTTTGCAGTAGCAATTGGCATGTTTATTACTGGCAGAATTGTTCGCCGCATAGAAACTATTATTGATGGCCTGCAAATCAGCTCGGAGAAGATTTCAAATGTTTCAGAAAGTATGTCTGATGCAAGCAATACGCTGGTGAAAAGTAGTCGCCAACAGGCCGCTTCTACAGAGGAAGCATCTGCCTCCCTTAAAAGTACATCTGTCGCCAGTCAAAATAATGCAGAAAATGCCAGTCAGGCGAATCAACTCATGAAAGATACTGGCCAAAAAGTTGTCCGCTCCAGCGAAATCATGAATATTCTCACAGAATCGATGAATGAAATTGCAAAAACAAGCGAAGAAACCTTTCATATTATAAAAAGTATTGATGAAATTTCTTTTCAAACGAACTTGCTCGCACTGAACGCTGCAGTAGAGGCTGCTCGTGCTGGTGAGGCGGGTGCTAGTTTTTCTGTTGTCGCGGGTGAAGTCAGAAACCTTTCCACACGAACTGGTGAAGCTGCACAAAATACATCTGAATTAATTGAAACAATTATCGCAAAAATTCGACAGGGGCAACAACAAGTTATTGAAACAGATGAAACCTTTAAAGATGTTTCGAAAAGTAGTAGGGCCGTTGAAACCCTGATGAATGAAATATCTGCTGAGGCTTTATCCCAGGCCAATGATGTTAAACATATTGAGTTAGGAATGGAACGTATTGAAAATTTAACACAAAAAACATCTGAAAAAGCATATGACTTCAGTACAACAGCTGTTGAAATGAAGACACTATCTTCGCAGATGTCTGATTATGTTTGTCAACTTGAAGAGATATTTTAAAACAACAGGCCTTTTGTAATAATCAGACCAATCGTACAGATTCGGCTTAAACAGAACGTGCGATTTGTGTATTTTACCAATTACAAAAGATATGGTTTATAGGTTACTTATATATTTTAATTAATTATAAAAGAAGGAGGTCTTGGATGAAAAATCGTTTGTCAGGGATAATTATTTTTGCATGGATTATTCCAACTATTTTGTATGCCGCAAATGGTACCATTTTAATTGGACTGAATGTGCCTTTATCAGGTGCGTATTCAAGTCAGGGAGAAGATCAGTTGAAGGCATATAAGCTAGCTATTAAAAAGCTTAACGAAAGTGGCGGTATTTTGGGGCAAAAAATTGTTTATTCTATAAAGGATACCAAAACCAATGCAAATACTGCACGAGAAAATGCCATTCAATTGATAAATAATGGTGCAATTATGATTACAGGCGGATCCAGTTCTGCTGTTGCTATCGCGCAATCAGAAGAGTGCCAAAAGAGAGGTGTCATATTTATGGCAGGTTTGACACATTCAAATGCAACGACTGGTAAGCATGGACATCGACATTGTTTTCGATGGTACAACAATGGTCATCAAACAGCCAGAGCAATGGCAAAAATTCTGGTTGAGAAATTTGGCAAAGAAGCCAAGTATGCTTATTTGTTTGCAAATTATACATGGGGAACGACTGTTCAGCAGTCAATGCAAAAAGTTATTGAAGCCGCGGGGTGTCAAACAGTTTTAAATCAACCGACAAAATTAGGTGCCAAAAGTTTTCTGCCATCGTTACTGAAAGTCAAGAGAAAAAAGCCTGATGTACTTGTACTGGTTCACTTTGGCGGGGATATGATTAATTGTCTCAAGCAGGTGAATAAACTCAAATTAAGAAAGAAAATGGAAATCGTTGTTCCCTTAATGGAGTTACATATGGCGCATGGCGTTGGTCCTGAAATTATGAGTGGCATAACAACATCAATGTGTTGGTATCATGGACTTTCTGAAAAACATGAGGGATCCAAAAAATTTGTAGAATTGTTTGAAAAGGAATACGCAAAAAAACCTGGAAATGCTGCTGCAACAGCCTGGGTAGATATCTTTCAATATGCTGATGCAGTCAAAAGAGCAGGTGATTTTGACCATATTAAGGTAATTAAGGCGCTTGAAGGACATCGATTTACCTTGTTGGGTAATGAGGAATATTTTCGAAAGTGGGATCATCAAGGAATTCATCCAACCTATGTTGCTGTTGGAAAAGCCCCTGCTGAAAGTAAAAATGAATGGGATTTATTTTCAATTATCGCATCAAAACCGGGTGAAGAAGTTGCACGAACGCGTGAGGAGAATCCGGTTCAGTTAGAACCTTTAGAATAAAATTTCCTTGGGCCTGTTTATTATTTAGAGGCCCATTATAAGCTTATCTGGATCGGTCATACGAAGGAATGCTCTAAAAACAAGTTCCCCCTCTTAAGTAAGCGATCATAAATTTTCGGGTTGATAAAAGTAAAATCAACTAAAAATGTTCGCCCGCCTGGAGCTGAAGCTCCAGGCTATTCCTGTGTCGTCCCTAAAGGGACTTGAAGTGTTTAATCAAAAAGACACTATAAGTCCCTTTAGGGACGACACATAA
>Ga0272440_1004050_pt1 | contig 10649 bp, 2 predicted proteins | sample SSMMMBAug17_FD_192440 | JGI IMG/M metagenome (GOLD analysis project Ga0272440, IMG submission 192440) | Marine sediment archaeal communities from Little Sippewissett salt marsh, Falmouth, MA, United States - SSM-MMB-Aug17 | ecosystem: Environmental > Aquatic > Marine > Wetlands > Sediment ... | reverse complement strand
ATTTCATCAGGAATAAGGCTTTGTATAGCTTGTTTATGTTTCATTTTTTTTATATTCCTTATCTTAAATTTTCCTGATTATTATCAAAAAGTAAAGTAATGTAAATTCGATCATTATTTTTTCAAATACCTCCTGAAAAAATTTATTAAGGACTGGAGTCCCAAAGAGAAATCAAAAATATGATTTTCAATCGGACCAAATTAAGTATATATTTCCCCTAAGCTTGTACGAACGTCCATTTTATTGGGAATGTCCCTAATTTGATGTTGTTTTTTTTAGTACCTTGATCTCGTTCCCGCTCGTTCCCAGGCAGTGACGGCAAGGCCTGAAAACGAACTCAGGTTTTTGACGATTATATCATCACATTTTTACCTACGAGGATTTTTTTTTAACCTACTGAAGTTTAATATTAAAGCTATTCCTTTCTATTCTATGGTATTGAAAATATTTTTTATAATTAGTAAATTCATTATGGAAAAGATATTTAATCATTATTATAGTAACCTGATAAAATCTGTAAAAATCGAATAATTTGTTCTAAAGTTATATCATTGTTTACATCACTGCGATTCATAGTTGTAATTATTTTTTTATTGGATTTTAATGAAATAAGTTTTGGTATCCTATCAGTGAAATTGCTGTAATTATTTTCTATATCATAGGTTCTAACTCTAATAATAGTATTTTCATGGTCAAAGGAAATACCCTGTATTAAAAATAAACCATTGATATGATTGGCACTTATTGATGCCAAAATATTATCATTTTTAATAATTTCAATCATTGATCCAGGAAATGAACAACCATGCAAATTAACGTGATTTTCATCAGCTGAGTATATTGGCTCATAAACAAGAGGTGATTCTATCTGTCCTGATAAAACAGCATATGATTTTGATATACAGCTGTCAGGAAGCAGATTTAAACTCAGCTTTTTTTGAGATGTATTTATTGTTGAATTGGTTTCAGTCCATGTATGGCTGTCAGAATACCATTGATATATTTTTAATGTTTTTAAATCAATGGTTCCAAGCTGCTTATAACTCATGTCTATTGTTACTCCATCAGATAGCAAGAAATTACCTGTTTTAATCATGTAAGGCTTATCAACAGCAATTAAATTAGTTGGTATTGGAAAATTATCTGACCATTTTTCAGGTATAATTGAGATAAGTGCTTTGTTTAAAATGGCATTTTCAGGAATTGACAAAGTAACCATATTATCATTACTTTTCAAAATAGTGCCATCAATATCTACAGGTCTGGCAATATATACCTTTACAGAACTTTCCTCCATATTACCCTGTTTATTAAAAACTTGAAGACGAATTATATATTGCCCCATCATTAATGACTCTTCAATTTGCCATATAGCAAGGTTTCCAAATAACTTATTATTTTTTGTAAAGCATTCGTTCATATCAAATGCTTGTTGATAGGAATAGTTTAAAAGAAACCATTGATCAGTATCATTTGCATTGGCAAATTCAACAATAAAATGATCAAAATCTATTGCAGCAGCTGTTCCTATTACAGGTATTTCTCCAGTTAATAATGTATTTTTATATGGAAAGCGAATATGTGATGTAATATTTTGAACAGAAATATTTCCAATATCATTAGAAAGCCCGCTCATTCGTACAATATATGTTCCATTTGAAACAATATTTTTATGATTGTCAGTCCAGTCCCAAATAATATGATAATCACCTGGCTCTTTTACAGCATCTACAAGGGTTTTTATCAGTTCTTCCTGCTTATATACTGAAACATTTATTTTTTCTTTTTGCAATACCTTATAATTGATTGTAGATTGTTTTTGATAACCAGAAGGTATTGGGATTACTTGCTTATACTCTATATATGGATCATAAGTCTTTGAACTTTTTGTTGTACGATCCCACCACACTTTTCCATGATATGAAACATAAGCAATACCTCTTACTTGTTTTTCAGATAGATCAAGATAAGCAGATGGTATTATTAATCGTATCCACTTTCCTGTTTCTGGTAGTTTCCCCATATATTTCAAAGAAGCAGTGCCTTCAATACCACCTGTTTGAATCAAATTTTCTCCCCAATATCCACGATGCTCACCATTTCCATTTTCAGTATAAAATTGAAGCAAAATCTCAAGGGGTGGATTTTCCGGGGATAAATAAATATATTGAACAATATTATCATTTTCAGACAAATATAATGGACTGTCCGGACAAATAAAATAATGTCCTTGCACTCCATCTTTTAGTAGATTTGTATGAGATTTAGTCCCACTATACCTGATATTTGTTACCCATTCCCAGGTGTCAATTGGTTTAGAACCAGCTGGTATAAAATCATCAACCCAAACATCCGGAAAATCAGGAAGTACATTATAATCAGAGACAATTGTATTGTCATTAGAATATGCACCTGTTGATTGATTAATCCAGAAGTTTCTAAAAACTACTTTTTCATTTCCTGCCAGGTCAATTACCTTAAAACAAATTGTATATTCTCTTGCTTCAATTTCATTAAAATTCATCACAGCAATAAGATCATCTTTTATAGGTAATGGTTTCATGTATATATCGAATAAATTTTCATTGCATGATAAACAATCAATACTTGCAGAATAAATATTTGGATCAGACCCTGTGCCATAAATTTCAATATATCCTTCAGTTGGCTGAATAATATTGGTGATTTGAGCTTCTGGTAAATCACTGTCAATATTAATATTATAAGCTGTAATTTGATCGTCTTTAGTAACAATTAATTGATATAAACCACTTTCTACATTCTGTTCATTAAAATTCTTGCCATCCCATGAAACATAATATTTACCAGATTCCATACTTTGATTATGAATTAAAGATTTTATCCAATCACCATTTGTTTTATATATTGCAGCAGATACGTTTCTTGTTTCATTAAGTGAAATTTCAATTGGAAGTGTATCTTTATTCCCTAAACTTGAAAAAGGAGAAAAGAATAGTTCTGAATATGACTGGCATGAGTTTTCATCAATAAAATAAACAGCAGCATTATCACTAATATCAATATTGCACATAGCATTTTCTTCAGGAATATATTGACATCCAGAAGATGGTTTACAACCCATTAAAGTAAGGCATTCTTTTTCATGACAAATAACAGAAACAATATTACCATTATTGCATGACTGGCATTTATTCAATTTGCTTCGAATAAACAACGATTTTGTAATTAAGTACTCATATCCTGAATTGTCAATAATATTAAAGTTTAGTAAATGATTTCTATCTTCTGAAAGGCAATTGATGTCAAAAGTAAATACAAATGAATGCTCCTGACCTGCCTTAATTAATTTCTTTTTTGAGATACCATTTGTAACATTAATGATATCATCAATAGCAGCAGTAACAGTAAATATTTTGTTGCTTAAAGGTGATCGAGTATTCAAAACATTAATAGTAATTTTATTGTTTTGAGATGGTGCTGTAAAATCTATTATTTCAATATTTTCTAAAGAACGTTTTTTTCTGCTTGCATGAATTTTCCAATCTCCAGCAACAGGTTTAATACTTACTGGAATTGATGTCATACTTTCGATATATTTTGAATCAATGCATGTTACTGCATATGTGTATGTAATACCATTGGAAAGTCTGGTATCAGTAAATGATTTCTGATTAATTGGAGGGAACTGATATAAGAGACGCTCATTATTTCGATAAATATAATAACCTATTATGTCTGCCTCATTAGGGTCATCCCAATTAAGCGTTATTGTTGTATCATTTGGAACAGCCTTTAAATTTTCAGGTGCATAAGGTCTTTTTATATAATGAATAGTAATTGGATCAGATTGTTCGCTATTAGTACCATCATTATTTACTACAACACCAGTAATAACATTTTCGCCTTCTGCAAGTATGATATTTGTGATCTCAAACAATCCTTCCATATCAGAATCCGATGATTGTTGAAATTGACCATTAACATAAATACCTACACAAATACTTGCTTTTTTAAATCCTGAGATAGAAATTTTTTTATCAATAACATATGCTTCATCATGGGGCCTTAAAATCACAAAAGATCCTTGATATGTAGAAACAATTATTGAATCGGACAAATTACTTTCCAAACCAATTTTATTAACTGCAGAGATTTGATAGTTATAAATATTATCAGTTATAACGTTTTCTAAAACATATTCATTAATAAGAATTTCAGCAATTTTTTCTTGATTTTGATATAAAATATAATAAGAAAAATCAGGTTCCTGGTTTTGAGACCATTTTAATTGAATCTGGTCTGGATATATATAATTTCCCTCTAAGCCATAAGGTTTAGCAGGTGGAACTTCTACATTAACAACAACATTTTTTAAATCCTCCCAGTTATCTGAATCATCTTGACTCCTAAATGAAATATTATTAATGCCGATTTTAGTTAATTGAAAAGTTTTGGTATATATTTCAGGTAATGAATTATTGATCTGGTATTCAATTTTTTGAACAATGCCATATTTATCCTCCGCTTTTAAACTGTATTGCACATCTTCTCTGGCATAATAATTGACTCCATCAAAATACACATTGCCATCAGTATGAAAACTTGTAACAGGTGGGGTTTTATCAATTATTGTTAATGGACCGCATATTCTAATATTATTCTTTTCAGATATTTCAATAACAGGATTTGAAGCATTAACTTGAAAAACTAACCATTGTTTTCCGATTGAATGGTCGGGTAAATAAATATTGGAATAGAATATAAAGCTTGTTTCAGCTGCAAGGTCTTGTGTCGTTTCCAAAATATTTAATTGCGTGTCATTACCAATTTGATCGTCAGAAGAAACATAAATGGTATGAAAAAGTCTTCCTTTTGTTGTGTTTTCACCAATATTTTTTACAATCCAGCTTATAGACATGCTTTCTCCAGCGATTGTAGTATAAGAAAAATAGCAATCTTGAAGTTCCAGATCAAATAATGCACCTATACCCTGGATATTGATTTTTGGAGAAGAAGTATATGGATCATTAGAACATATGGATAATTCTGCTTGATGTTCGCCATAAGTTAAAGGGGTATATGAAAGTGTTATAGTACAACTTTCCGAGGGATTTAAGACTTGATTAGCGCATAAATTATTTTGGATATGAAAATTTGTTGCATCTGAAAGATTTATTTGACTAATACTAAGATCTTTATTTCCTGAATTGGAAACAAAAATGACAGTTTCTTCTGAATGATTAACATATGTTTTATCAAATAAAACATTATTTTGAGGCAATGATATCAATGGTGCAAAAACAGTATATGCTTCTGGTAAGGATGCTGTTCCATAAGTAGCTTGACAAACAAGATCATAAATTCCTGGTGATAGAAAATTTGATATATTGCCTGTTATTTGTGTGTTATTAACGATCGTTTGATTAGTAATATCATAATTTCCAAGCTTACAATTAATTTCATTGTCAATAAAATTTGTTCCTGTGATAAGTATTGCTTTTGCTTCAAAAATATTACCGCTATTTGGGCTGATAGTTTTAATAGAAGGTAATATTTCAGCATCATAGGGAACTGAAAAAGTAATGGTTTTTGTGCATTGGAAAAGTTGTGTTGTTAAGTCATAGACGCTTATATTGACTGCCCAAATTCCATCTATTAAATCTTCTTTTTTAAATTCCTGATCTGTAATATTTGGTTCAATATTTGGAATTTTAAATTTCCATTGATATTGCTTGTCTTCATCTTTCTTAATTAAATAATTATTTTCTTGTTTAGAATTTCCTTCATATTTTACAAAAAATTTTAAAATTTTTCCAAGTGGATTTTTAAGAAGTTGTTCAAGTCTAATATTCTGAGAATCTAAAGTTGTACTTAATTCTAATGTAATAGTAATATCATCTCCAAAGGTATAATTTGTTGAATCAGAATGAGCGGTTTTAATGGCTACAGTTCCAACATTATTTTCATTATCAAAAATAAGCTGTCCGCTTTGAACAATAGCTTCCCAATTGGAATTTTTCCCTGGAATATTATTACCATGATTAACATCAACTTCAATTTGAACAAGATTAGTTCCTTTTCGTATCCACGATAAATTTGGAATTATAAAAAGAGTTGAATAATTCAAATCATTTACACCGATAGCATAACCTAAGTAATTACCATTAAAATAAACTTCATCAACTTCATATGGATAATCGATATCCTTTATAAAAAGAGATAGGTAAGCACTTGTCGAAGCTTGATAATTTTTTACATCTATGTTAAATTCAATTGGATCGTTATGGCGATTTATGACTTTGCCAATATCATTATCAGCTTTACCAGTACCATCGTTATTTTCATTATCCTCTGTTGTAATAAAAATCATTTCACTATCAAGAACTATCAACTGTTTAGTAGCAGAAATCCATCCTGGAGCAGAAACTGTCAAGCTAATTGTTTGTGCACTATCGACAATGTCATCATCTGGCAAATAAACATCAAATTCAGTATAATCTGAATTTTTTGATAGAATTACTGAGTTAAGAACAGTAATCTCTGTTGGGTCGCTTGAAGATAAATAAACAACAATATCTTCCAATGTAATACCAGTAATGATGATTTTGCCTTTGTTCTTACTCATTCCAATCCCTTCTACAAAAAAAACTGGCTCTTCTTTAAAAGTGATGCTGAATTCTTTCTTTTCATTATCAAGTATAAGAATATCTTTCTTTTCTAAATGCCAGTTTTTGACATACGCTGTAATTTCAGAAAGTTGACTGCCATCAATAAAATTGTCATCATTAGCATTAATATAAAAATCAACAATAGTATATCCTTTTTTTATAGTGACAGTTTCTGGAATATTAATTTCATTGTTTGATGTACTTAATTCAATCAAAACATCTTTTTCAGCCAGAGAATCCATATAAACAAAGGCTTCTTTTTTTTCACCTTCTTTCAGTTCAGAAGGTAAAATTAGATTTAGTGAAGATGTTTCTGAATCATGAACTACAAGCTCTTTATTAACTGACAAAAGAATTATTGAACTCGCTGTTATTGTAACTGATTGCGATCCATCATAAAAAATATCATCAAGAATTGATGCTGTAAAAGAAGTTGATTTACAGCCTGCTGGAATTACAATTGTTTCTGGCAAAGTCAATTCAGTGGGGTCTGAAACAGTTAATTTGACATTAAAATCATTTAATAAAATTCCGGAAATAGATATGTTTCCAAAATTTTCAATAATACCTTGATTTTCATTCACATTTTCAGGAATTGTCAAAATAATCTGATTATTTTCATTATCATAGACTTTAATAACTACTGAATCTGAATACCAGGCAGGAGATGAGGCTGTTATAGTAACACTTTGATTACCATCAATATATTCATCGTCAATAATGAATAAATCAGTTTCAAAGCTTGTATTTCCTGAAGGTATAGTGATTGTATTAAAAAGAGTAATTTCTGATTGATTGCTACTTGTTAAATTAATAAGCAAATCTGACTCATAAGTACCAGATAATTGAATATTTAAACAATTAGTATATTTGTATTTATCTTCAGTATATTGAATTTTACATTGATTAGAAATTTTTAACTGTCTGTTTTCATTATCTATAATATCAATCCATACAATACCGGAATAGAAATCTGAAGAAGATGCAGTAATAGATATTCGTTTATTTCCATCAATGACCTTATTGTCAATAATAGATAAATCAAAAGTTGCAGATGTATAACCTTTTGGAATTATAACATCTTCTGAAATAAATAATCGAGATAAATCATCTGTTGTTAAATTAACTATAATATCATTATCCACACTATGACTACAAATTACTAATGATTGGCCGATTATATTAATATCAGCTTCATTCAAGCTGTCAGGGACTTTGACTGTAAGTGATGCATGTTCATTATCGCGAATCAAAATATTTGCACTTGCAGACGTATAGTTCAAAGCTGTTGCAGTAATCATAATATATTGAGAGCCATTGATTTGTTCATTGTCAATGATTGAAAGGGAAAAATCAGTTGAGCTGTAGCCTTGAGGTATAGTGATACTATCTATAACAGTAACCTTAGATGAATCACCAGAAATCATATCTATCGTCAGATCAGATAAAACGATTTCAGGTAAATAAATCGTTCCAATATTTTTTACTAAACCATCATTTTCAAACACTTCACTATGAATAACAATATCTAAATAATTTCGAGTTATAGTAAAAAAAATGGGTGCTGAAAATTCACTTGTATAGGAGGAAAGTCCAGATACTTCTGAATTAGTTCTAATTTTAAAATAGTATTTTGTGTTAATATTAATATTAGAAATTAAAAAAGTATCAATACTTTTACTTTTTGTTTTTCCAATTATTGTATATCCATCATTTTCAGATGTTGATATCCAAATTTCGTAGCAGCCATCTCCACTGTTAAAAGGTATTGTATCCCATGAAAGCTGAATTTGTGTGTACGATATAGATGATGATGTAATATTATTCGGGGCGATTGTTTGAGTTTTCTCCCATTCTGGGGAATGTTCAGTTAAAAAAGATTTAAGTTCTGAATTATTTGTATGAAGACAATTGTAAGATAAGTCAAAATCTTTAAGTTGAGTCAACTTTTCAAAAGAACCGGGTATTTTACCGCTTAATTGGTTACTATCTAAATATAAATCTTTAAGATTACTCAAATTCCCAATTAATTCTGGTATATTACCGCTTAATTGGTTACTATATAAATATAAAGTTATAAGATTACTCAAATTCCCAATTGATTCTGGTATATTACCGCTTAATTGGTTACTATATAAAATTAAAAATTTAAGATTACTCAAATTCCCAATTGATTCTGGTATATTACCGCTTAATTGGTTACTATATAAAATTAAAAATTTAAGATTACTCAAATTCCCAATTGATTCTGGTATATTACCGCTTAATTGGTTATCATATAAAAATAACATTCTAAGATTACACAAATTCCCAATTGATTCTGGTATATTACCGCTTAATTGGTTACCATATAAATGTAAATTTGTAAGATTACTCAAATTCCCAATTGATTCTGGTATATTACCGCTTAATTGGTTACCATATAAATGTAAATTTGTAAGATTACTCAAATTCCCAATTGATTCTGGTATATTACCGCTTAATTGGTTATCATATAAAAATAACATTCTAAGATTACACAAATTCCCAATTGATTCTGGTATATTACCGCCTAATTGGTAGCCATATAAATGTAAATTTGTAAGATTACTCAAATTCCCAATTGATTCTGGTATATTACCGCATAATTGGTTACCATATAAATTTAAAATGTAAGATTACTCAAATTCCCAATTGATTCTGGTATATTACCGCTTAATTGGTTATAATTTAAATTAAGGTATGTCATTTTTTTTAGATTTTCAATTTTATCTGGAATGTCACCTGACAATTTATTATTCATTAATATTAGATAGTTAACTTCAGTTAAATTATTTATTGAAGAATCAGAAAGGATTCCAGACAGATTATTATTTGATAAATTAATATGTACTATATTTGTGTTTGTTCTATTGCATGTGATACCATACCAGCTACACTCACTTCCTCGTTCCTCGCACCAATTTGTTGCTATTTTCCAGTTATCACCATTTGTAGATTTATATAATTCTATTAAAGAATCATACACTGTTTTGGGTATCATCTTGTTTAAATTATCTTTTTGAACATTAGGATAAAAAGTATGAAATATTGGAGAATCATTCTTATCAGCAAATAGCTTATCAGTCGGATCATTTACATAATGATCTAAAAATTTACATTTAAAAGCTAAACACATCTTTGCCATTGGATAGTCTTCCATTGTGGAATATTGATGATAACCCATCCATGACCAACCTAAGCCAGTCAACAATAAACCACCGCCTTCCTTTACAAAAGATTCAACTGCAATAATTTCTTCGTCTAAAAAATCTGACCATGCATTGCCTATTACAAGGACATCAATAGATTGCAGGTTTTCCATGTTGAGTGTCTCAATTGTAGTAACAGAATAACCTGATGCTTTAGCTTCTTCAATAAAAATGTTTGCTTTACCATATAGTGAATGAAATTCACTATGTCCATTGGATAGGGCTACAGATTTGCCACCTTTTTGGTTCAACCAGTTTGTAATGTTTTGATTCAATTTTTTATTGTCATAGTAATCTTTATTTAAAGTTCCTCCAAGTGTATGCACAACAACTCGTCCATTTTTATAAATACGTGCGATCATTGTTACGTTGGGACTGCTTGTATCATCATCACCACCGATTATTTGTTTCCAGGCGGGATCATACATATCAGATATAGGGCCTGGTGTTCCAGGGGAAACAATTTTTGTAATTCCATCAGTTAGTGATGTATAAACGTCTGCCCAGAGATTACCATTTAAATTAATAAGTATAATTCCTATTATAATAAATTTTCTCATATTAATTTCCCAAAATTTTTTTTGTTAAAAGATTGATTTATTTTAACAGTTTTAAAAGGGGTGCAACACAAAAAAGTTGCACTTTATTTCATTTAATGATTTTAGTGCATTTTTTAGCCCTGAAAGGGCGTAACATACCAGCCCAGGGCAACGCCCTGGGTAAAAATATTTCAATGGTTTAAGCCCTGAAAGGGCGTAACATATCATCC
>Ga0272440_1004049_pt1 | contig 10653 bp, 5 predicted proteins | sample SSMMMBAug17_FD_192440 | JGI IMG/M metagenome (GOLD analysis project Ga0272440, IMG submission 192440) | Marine sediment archaeal communities from Little Sippewissett salt marsh, Falmouth, MA, United States - SSM-MMB-Aug17 | ecosystem: Environmental > Aquatic > Marine > Wetlands > Sediment ... | reverse complement strand
CACTCACATTTGGAATGATCGTTTGAGCGCGACTTTTTCGGTCATCATTTTCATAATTATCGGGACATAGTTTTTGAGTCGATGTTATTGCCTCTTGAATTTCAGCTGATTTTTTACCATTCAATATATATTTTATCAGCATCAATTGTTAAAGCAAAAGATTGTGAGACAAATACGAACTGAATAATGAAAACAACTTTTTTCATATTAATATGCCCTTTCCTAATAAAAATATTTAATTAAAGAGATATAAGTAATTGTTCCCGCACATCCTCAGAAAATCCAACTGATTCTAATGTGGTTGATGCTGCATTGTTTCCAAAATGATAGACATAAGCCATCTCCAGAGCAGCAATGTTATTTTTAATATAACCAGTTCCCAGACTAAATCCACAAAAAAATCATCAGGATTCTTTTCAGCAGGCGCAGGGGTACTGTTAGAGCGGGATTGTTTTATGACCCTGCACCTGCTGAAAACAATCCAGATGATTATTATGGATTCAGTCTGGGAACAGGCTATATTAAAAATGATATTGGCTCCATTGATATTGCCTATGTGTATCGCTTTGGCAATAATGTCGGCGCATCTATGCTTGAGGATGTTGACTTTTCTGAGGATATGCAGGGGTATATGGTTCATGTTTCTTTGGTTTCTTATTTTTATTAATAAATACATGCTTTTTGGCGAAAACTGATGGAGAAACAACAACAATTTTTATTACCATTCCAGGCTTTTTTGCACAGGTAAAGAGATGTTTCCATCTGTGTTGACGGCATATAAACCATTATACTATTCTTAATTCTGAAAATCATTTAAATTCTAATTAATTAATCATGGTAGATTTATTTTAGTATTATGGATTAACAGGCAGATTAACAGGCAGATATTGTTCCCTGCATTGCATTAAATAAACAGCTTCTTCGAGCCCTATTTTGCTGTCACCATGAATATCAAATTCTGAAAATATGGGATTATGATGATCAATTCCAGTAAGCATATCAAGCACTGAAATAACAGTGTTTACCCCAATTTTTTGAATAACTGTAGTGGTCAGAGGGTCAGACATATTACCCATTATATCGAATGCGCATATGGCGATGTAGTATTCACCAGCAAAAGAAAAATTGTCGTAGGGTGCGACATAATCATCAGTGCCTTGAATATTTTTTAGATGAACAATCTCTGGCTCATGGCTTAATTGTTGTATGCTTGCTGGTGGGGTAATAAAGGCTACAACCTTATCTATTCTGTTTTGATTGCTTTGTATACTAACGTTATGAGCAAAAATTTTTGCAGAATGTTTACAAAACAGGGTTTGTTTAGGAGAGACTGATTCTATTCTGGGAATATCTGATAATACCATAAAATCATAACCAATAATATATGATAAAGAGAGCTTTGTTCCATGTATGATTTGTGGTAGAAGGTTATTGTTACTATTGTTTACAACTGTCTTCATAACATTTTTTATACCTAAGAAAATATCGCTCAAGTTTGCTTCTTTGGGTAACATATTCCATAATTGCCATGAAAATGAAAAGTTCTCATCCATTAGAAAATTACTGTTTTCTGATTGTATGCACGATAGCAATATACGAGTATTGTTATTTTTTAATGGAGATAGATATTTATTACCAAATGGACCATTGTATATTATCGTAACAAGAATTTCTTCATCCTGATAGTCATCAATTAAATCTCTTAAGTCCTCATTTTTGATTTTTTGGGTTTCATTGAAATAAAAATAATTTTCATCACCATTTCCAACCATAAATAACAATACATCCTGAGTATTATCTGACATGCACTTCTTAATTGCAGATTTAAGAGCTTCATCAGGGGTTTCAAGTCTTCCATCAACAACATAAATATCCTCTTTATAATACAGCTTGAACGTCAGCGAACGAATTGCCTTTTCTTTTAATGAAATCTGAGTATCCTTCCCCATAACAAGGATAGCATAACGTCTTTTGGTATTATTGGTATGGATCACTGTCAGTTTTGAAGCAGAAACAAGCCCATTTATATCTTTTGCATATATCGAAACTATATATGGTCTTTTGTTTTGGGCATAATCGTTATTGTCAGGTGTAAAAGACCCCTCGTAGATATTGTCAGATGGATTATATTCCAATGAAATAACAGTAGGAGTTACATTATTTTCACAAGAAATGCTGGCCCATACTTCTGAAATTATCCCATGCGAGTGTGCCACTGTGGCTGTTAATTCGGCTGATTCGGTTTCAGCAATGATCTGCCTAGGAGAGACATCTTTTATCACAGGGTTTAAAGTGTTTTGAACACCATTGCCAATAAAAACATTTTGTACTAAATTCAGGTCATAAATTTCGTTATTAGTGCCATTGTTATTGGCATTGATTTGTGGTGTATTTTTTATAACATTAAATGGTAATTCTGTTATGCGTTGTGTATGTTCAAATGCAGTTTTAAGATCCATACCATTAAAAATATCTGACCAAAAATAATTTGAAAAAGAGGTTACACCTTTATGAGCCAGTATGGCTTCTTCTTCTCCCTTTGCACTGGTAATAATAATTCTCTCTCTATTCAAATTTGCATTTGATAAAACTGAGGTAAAACTACCAGAATGACAGGCTTCATAAATAAAAATCAGTTTTCCGGGAATCATGTTTTGAATTTGATCCAGCCATTGACGTAAATCTGTTGCAGAAAGTTCTTCATTATCTTTTATAATGAAAGTTTCATTATTACCATGTCCTACGAAATATATGACAAGGCTATCTGCAGTAATTGATTTTTCGCTGATTGCTGTTTCTTGCCCCAATGCCCACTGCGTGATAGCTGTTTCAATATTATTGACAGTTGCATAATCATCAAATTTGATATCAGATTTGTCTGAAGAAAGATAACAGATATTATTATCACCCACTCCCTGATAAATAAGAGCATTATACGCCAGATTGGCGCAGTTATCGATCGCTTTTTTTAAGGAATCAGAGGCTTTTGATCCTGCAACAATAATCGCTTTTGTATTTCCTTCTGTATAATCAACTTGATAAAAAATTTTACATTCTTGCTTTTCTGTTTCAGATATAACTATTTCATCTTCTTGAAAAAATATAAATTCAGGGCTTAATAGTTGACCTTGGCCATAATTACCAAAAGAGGTTATGTATTCTCCATAAAATGTAAAAACCTGAACACGATTATTTCCACTATCAGCCACATAAATAAATCCATCTTTATCCATTGCAATTCCAGTTGGTCGATCAAATGATCCATTTTCAGTGCCTTTTTTGCCCCATGTTGCAATCACTTGATTGTTGAATTTTTTGATAATACAATTGGCAGTTGTGTTTACTTCATATAAATAGCCATCTTTTTCGACCGAAGTAACTTCGCTTATGGAAGCTGATTCTATTGTTCTTGAGTAATGGTAGTCCAATTGTATATATTTGATCGTCAGATAAAAATTTTCTTTTATAAATACATGGCCATCACTCACACAAATATTAACGAGAATGGTTCCAAACTGATGGTGAGGTGGTATTAATTGTATTGTTCGGTTGAGTCCTTCTTCTTGTATTGAGATATTTTCATTGGGAAACACTGCGGGGTTTTCTGAATAACCTATGGCTGTGTATTTACTGCCTTCTGCTTCCTGAAGAATTGGCGTAATAATCAAAGGAACATATGCATTTTGGGTTTTGGATGATATCACTGTGTCAGAAATCGGGTTTATCCTGAAAGGTGGTGTAAGTGTGATGTCTTTACTTACACTATATTGTGGATTCAAAATTCTAAGGGAGTAATTACAGACAGACATTAATGGCGGTATGATCAATTCCAATGTTGAATCTGTTATAGTCATTATTTCAACAATTTCATTGGGTAATATAGAAAAATATTGCCAACCACCAACAACATAAATTCTATTGTCAGCAGCACATATCCCTTTAACAGAATGATCTATATCAATTGTTGCAAGAATAACAGGATTTGAAGGTATGCTTATATCAATAATTTTAATTCCGCTGGCATCTGTTGCATACGCAGTCGTTCCAAAAAAGTCCATGTCAAAAAAATTTAAATTATTAGTAGTACCTGTTATTTTTGGAGAAGACAAATCACTGATATCAATAATATGCACATAACTGTCATTAGAAACATATGCAATATTGCCTGTTACAGCAATGGAATTAATGCCGTATGGTATCTGAATATCTCCTATTGGTATAGCAGGGTTGCCCAAATCATATAATGTTAAAATACCATCATTTGTATTTGACAAAATCAGGTTATCAATAACTTTAACTGTTCCATTTAATTTAATTGACTTAATAAATTTGGGATTTTGGGGGATACTACAATCAAAAATTTTTATACTGGAATCATTATTTGCGACGTAAACGATATCTCCCTGTACTGAAATACCTGAGGCAAAGCCTGATATTGATGCATCAATGGACGTAATAATGATTGGATGATAAGGATAGGTGGCATCAATTATTTTGAATCCATCTCTTCCATCAGCCACATATGCAATATTGCCAACGACATCTATATCTTGTGCATTATGAAGAAAAGAATATGTTTCAGATAGATTATGACAGTCAGGCACTAAAAAAGCCATTGTATTTTTATCAAATCCTTTTCCTGTTGCAGTTAATTCCAGCTTCTTTCCCAAAATTCCATTTAAAGGAGTGATGTTTTCTATTTCAATTTTTTGAAAATCAACAGTTAAAATCATATCATCCAGGCGATATTTTGTCCCATTACTGTCGATAATATCCCAAAAAATATATGTATTTCCAAATCGATTTTTTGAAGGCGTAATCACTACCTTTTTTTCTTGATTAATCCAGTGTATGTTTTCATCAGGAAGTAAAAATTGATTTGATGAACTAAATACAGATGTGTAATCATTATAAGATATATCCGCATGTAATTCTTCTATATCAACAGAAATTGTTATAGCTTCTGAATTACCAAGAATGCTTTTATCTGAAAAGCCTGAAACATTGAATGGATTCTTGTACTCAAGCGTTGCGTAGTCAAGATAAAGAGAACTATTCTTTGGGACAAAAGGTTCTTGTGAAATATTTGAATATGGGACAGCGAACCTCGCATGTAAGTATTCTAAATTATTATGAAAAAAAGTATGCTCATTACGTTGGAAATGTTCTATAAAATTGTATTCAATATGTTGATTAGTAGAATTTGTTTCACAAGAAACTTTTTTTGAATTATATGCAATTAAGCAATACTTTCCTTCAATTAACTCAGAACCAATATCAAGAGAAATTTTATTTTCAGTATAATTCGTAAGTCTTAGATAAATTGGATCAGGTTCAAAAAATACAAATATGGTTTTATCTCCTGCAATGTACATCTTATTATCAATAATTTGAATTTTATCATCGTCTATATTCCAATCGTAGGGTGGATATACAGCTGGCACCTCATCAATTAGTCCCTCTTCAATAATTTCAGGATTTAATAAATCACTTATATCAATTAAGTATTCCATAGTACAAAAATCGTCCAATACCCATAGTGTTTTATCATCAAGATAACCATAGATATAGCTTCCTTTATCAATACCGAATGAACTAAGAATATTTGGATTTTCTAGTACTGATATATCAATTATCTTCAGTTCGGAGCGTTCGGAGCCATGCCTGGATGTAGTTAAAATAACATATGCAATATTATTATTATCAACGAAAAAATCGGAAATTTGATAATCATCGAAAAAATAGGAAATTTGATCATTAATTTCAAATTTTCCAAGTAGTGAATTTATTTTTTCTGGAATTAGTAAAACCCTTGTATTTTCATCAAAGCCGCTTCCTTCCACTTGAAAATTTACATTCCTTGTTAATACTACTTCTGATGGAACTATAGAATCAATTTTTACATCATTATCAAACCTGTTAATGTTAATTTTATAATCAGTATAGCATTGTGAGTAATGATCAACAAATTTAAATCTAATCAAAAAAGGATCGGAGACTAATCCTAATTCTTCCGAATCCAAATTTATTTCCTGATCGGAAAATCGTGTTGAATAAAATTTTTCTCCTATATAAGGAAAAACATCATCCTTATATAGTTCGATTAAATAGTCATAATTTTTATTTAAATTAACTATTTTGATTGAACTATATATGTCCCACTCTCTAATAATGAACCAATCTTCATCATCATAGTCATGTAAAGAATGAAGTTGTGATTCTTGATCTAAGAGTAATGTTGTTGAGAAAAAAGAACGATTATCACTTTCGTAAATATCCTCTTCAACAGAGTAGGCAGTAATTTCATAATAATCAGTACAAAAAACGCAACATAATGATAATTTAATAAAAAACAAATCGCCTGATGGAAAAAATTGTTTGATAGCAAAAAGATTCTGTCCATGTATGTTTGTTGATTTATATTCAACTTCTGGTATATATATATTTCCATTGGTATCATATAGTTCTATGGAAGGATTTAGAGGATTAATTGAGTGAAAAGGTAAAAGATTACTATCAATAAAAGTAAGTTTGCCATTACCTTTTATCGTGAACCAGTCTTCTTCACAAGAGTGAAAAGAATGCTTCTGTGTTTCATTGTACAAAAGTGTATTTGAGAAATCAAGACTGTCTGATAAATTGAAAGTTATTTGATAATTGGTAAAACTTATCCAATAATGCGAATAATCATCAATAATTTTAAATCTAATATAGAACTTATCATTTTTGAGAAATCTTTCCATTGAAAAATTATTCTGTCTATCTATATACTCCGAACCTATTTTATGCTTCTCAGAATCATATATTTCTATTAAGTAACTAAAATCTTCTTTTAAATTTTCTATATTAATAGAACAGTATAAATCCGTCCATACAATGAACCAATCTTCATCGTTGGTATTATGTAAAGAATGTTCTTGAGATTCATTACATTTTATTTCTGTTGCAGAATCAAAAGTGTTATCATCTTCGTAATCATCTTTTGAATCTTCAACGAAAGATTCATTTTTTGTAATGATCTTTTCTTGGGATTGTTCATCAGCATAGACAGAAAAAACAATTAAAAATAAAACTAATAGACAATAGGTGAATTTCATTTTTCATTTCCTTACTACCTATTAAAAAAAATAAACAATCGAAGAAACATAAACCATATGTTCTCTCACATCCTGCGAAAAATTTTCATCAATTAATAGTGATGATGCCACGTCATTGCCCATTCGATAAACATAGGAAATATCCAGAGAACAGATATTATTTTTCACATATCCTGTTCCAAGTGTAAATCCATAAAAATCATCAGGATTTTTTTCAGCAGGGGCAGGATCATAAAAGATGCCGGCTCTTAAAGGAATGGCCGATTGATTGTTTTTATCGAGCATTAGGTATTCGAGCCCCAATCGAACCTGATGGGTTGGATTGATATGGGATTCTGATAATGATGTTTTACTGATCGGACTCTGCTGGTTTCCATCCTGATCGGTGTAAATATATTGATTCCAATGAGTCCTGTATAAATCAGCAGACATATATAAAATATCTGAAAATTTATACACCATGCCCAGTCCATAAGATAAGGGCATTTTCAGGTGTTCATGAAGTTTATCATCATAGATATAGATATCATCCTGACGTCCCGGTGTTTCTGGAAATGAAACAACTTTTCTGTACGAAATGTCATGTTCAATACTCGCGTTAAAGGGGGTTTTTAATACTGCACCAAGGGACAGTTGATGATTGACTGTCCATATTAAGCCAAAGTTCATGTTAAATCCCTTGAACTGGTAATCTTCTGTTTTATGAAGTTTTTTAATACGTAATTCGCTTCCAAGGATGTTTTGTCCTGTCATGTCATAGCTTTGTTTCCAATGATTGGGAGTGAGGTTGTCATCCCAAAAATTGAGCGTAAAACCAACTGACAGTTGAGATCTGATAATTTCAAAGCAATATGACAATCCCAGGGCAGACAGGCTTCCTGTTTGATCATAATCCCAATTTTCATTGATGTACAAAAATTCTTTATTTTGGATTTTGGGAAAAGACCAGCTTCGATTCATATCATATAAATGCTGATATGATACTGCAATGCTCATATTTCTGTTAAATTTTTCAAAAGAAGAGACCATGCTGAAATAGTTAACATTAACGTCTGTTACGTGATGTTTTATATTTCCGGCAGGGTTATCTCCCATTGTATTGTCCTCACTCCTGTAGAAACTGGCAAATACAATGGAAGCTTCAAAAGGTTCTTCCTGTTGAGAAAAAGCACCGGGATTCCATGAAGGTGCTGTTGAATCATCAGAAACAGCAATATAAGCACACATTCCTGTCGCTCTGGCACCTGAGCCCACAGTACAAAAAGATGATGGAAACTCATAGTCATTAGACAGGGCTGATTGGTAACACAAACAAGTATAAAGACATACGATGATAATGCATCGAATTATTTTCATAAGATCTCCTTAAAAGCAGCTATTGATAAAAAACAAAGCGTCTTCAATCCCAATTATTGTATTGTAGGTATGATCTTCTATCATATAGCGATCGTCGCTTATTGGCATGCCGCTTAATAATTGAAGCATACTGATCAAAGATCCTACACCGGCGTGCTCCAACTGGATATGATGTAAATAATCTCCAAACTGGTTTCCACTTGTTGTAAAATGTTCAACCAGGTAGCATGGACTTGAAACAACGACTGTAAGGTCATCCGCGTAGCATTCCAGACCATAAAAACCCTCTCTATTTGTAAATGTACCATTCGTTTGGCCTAAGGTATTATTTGCTTGTATTTTTAGTACAGCGTCTGTTATTGGAGAATTAAAACGATCTGTAACTTTTCCATAATACATGAAATCAGCAGATGCATAAGGCTTTGATATTTCTAGATCATAGCCTGTATTCTTACCATATATATTGGGATTACGATTTCTTATTCTTAAATAATAAGCACCTTCAGCAGGGAGGCTTTGTGTTGTAAAATAGCCTTCTGTTTTTTCATATGTAGATATATCCTCAATTGTATCAGTATAAAAAATTTCGTTACCAGGAGCAATTAAGTCAATAATTGGTTTGAAAAGACTTTCTACATTGCTCAAATGAATTTCATAAACTTTTTCTTTTATACCATAGAACTTAACCCAGTCTTCATCACCTTGATCATGGATCGTATGTCTTTGAGTATAATCGGCATTTACATTAATAACACTCGCCTGATGCATGTTGTCATCATCTTCATATACGTCAGGGCCAATTCTTTTCATAATTGTTGTGGTAAGCACTTGTGATGCATTCCCCATTTCATCAAAGACAGATATCCATATTTCATATGTGCCTGCTATTGTCATATTTTCGTAGATTGTACTGTAGCATTGTGAATTTTCTATCTGACTTAAAGAAATAACAGGATTATCAGCATTATTCGTATACATCAAATTTTCAGGAGGAACTGGTGGTAAGATCATAGCAAGAACATTTGCAATGGGGCTTTCGTTTTCTGATATTACTATACAGGCTGTTATAGCTACTGAAGTTTCTTCTGTTAATGTCATTGATGGCGTAATGGCGTCAATTTCAATGCTGGCATCAACAAAATTACCATAGCCATTGCTCAAATATAAGATACCCATAAGTATGATCATAAATTGTCTATTTCTCATTTTTCCTCCTCAAGGATTGACTGGCAAGAATAGTTCCCTGCAATGCATAAAATAAATGGCTTCTTCAAGCCCGATTTTATTATTGTTGTAAAGTTTCAAGCTTTTGTTTTCATACATGTACCATACAGGGAAGATTATCTAATACCTGTAAGAACTTCAAGAACAGACAGAACGATGTTCACCCCAATTGTTTGAACAATTGTAGTTGTCAGTGGAGCAGACATATTTCCCAGGGGATCAAATGCGCATATGGATATGTAGTATTCACCCGCAAAATTAAAATTGACATATGTTATAACGTAATCATCTGTGCCTTGAATATTGTTCATGCTAACAATATCCGGTTCATTAGTCAATTGTTATATTTCTGTTGGCGGAAACACAAGTGCAAAAACTCTCTCTATTTTGTTTTCATTGTTTCTTGTGCCAACATTTTGTGCATAGTTTTTTACTGAATGATTACAAAACAGCGTTTGCTTAGGAGATACAGATCCTATTTGAAAAATATCTGATAATTCATAGAAATCATATACAATTTCACAATTTCAGGTAGTCGTTCAACTTGATTTGTAAAATTGAGTAATGTTTTCAAAACACATTTTTTGTATCTAAGTAAATGTCACTCAAGTATAATCCTTTGGAAACCATATTCCAAAAGTGCCATGAAAAAGAGAACATGCCATCCATCATCAAAAAATCGATAACGATAAAAAGAGTTTGATTTTATCCAATGAATATTATTCCTTTCCTATAAATCGACATCATATTATAAATTACAAACAACGCTCAATTTTTTTACATGAATTAAAAAAAAATATATTTATTTATATACTCAACAGCAACAATCGCTGATAATCTTTATCTGAAAAAAAATGTAAAAAATCAATCTGCTTGAATGTATTTTTATATATATAAAAAAGTAAAAAAGCTTAAAAATGCTCTGTAAATAATAAAAATCAAATCTTAAAGCACCCAAAAAATGAAGCTTTACAAT
>Ga0272440_1004047_pt1 | contig 10658 bp, 4 predicted proteins | sample SSMMMBAug17_FD_192440 | JGI IMG/M metagenome (GOLD analysis project Ga0272440, IMG submission 192440) | Marine sediment archaeal communities from Little Sippewissett salt marsh, Falmouth, MA, United States - SSM-MMB-Aug17 | ecosystem: Environmental > Aquatic > Marine > Wetlands > Sediment ... | reverse complement strand
AAAATTAATTTTTTTATACATAAACCAAAATCAAATGATTAATTGGAATTTTTACATGATTATCAATAAACTAAAAATAAATATTTTAGTTATAGGAATTTTAATGACATTCATTCAACACTTTTATGCATATGCAGATAAATGCACATATATAATTAATCAAACAGAACGTATGAAATCACCTTATCGCCTGAACCAATTGTCTCTTGATTTAAATGAAGGCTATTTTAAAAAAAAAGATACTTCTAAAGCCTGTTTTTTTTATATTGGAAAAAGGTTATACGAATTGAGTGGAGGTGATATTAACATATTAAAAAAAGCGGAGATGAATTTTGAGAAAGCTTTAAAAGAAATAGAAGGTGGGGATAAACTTTTTGTCTCAACATACAAATATCTTTTGGTCATAGAAAAGCAGAAAAAAGTACCCGATATCCAGAAAATAGAAACATACCTTAAGAAAATTAAAAATTATTTACCCAATAGATACATTGAAAAATTTCAAAATATTATTAAATCACAAATAACAAAAGAAACACTAAAAGAAAAAATAAAAAAAATTGATGAGGAAAAATGCTGGCAATTATTTAAAAATTATCAATATCATGATTCTAAAGTATGTTTTCAAACGAGAATAAACCAATTATCAAATAATAGAAACATAGAACAAACTGAAAAAAGAATAGAATATTTAGAAAGCTTAGAGAAAGAAATAACCAAGATTGAAGATACTTTTTTTCTATCCTGTGAAAAAAGTACAAGTGATAAAAATATATCAAATATTGATTCATGGTTTAGATATAATGGAAAATTTGGTCAACAAAATTACTATTATCCAATAACAAGTTTGCCAGATCAACATCGTAAGTATTTTATAGCTAAAAATTTCTTTGAATATGGCAGTTGCACAATGGATGATAATTATAGAGATAACAGGCAATATGTATCAGCATATAAAATATTGAAAGAAGCACAGAAATATGAAAAATATTTATGGGATTTACATCAATTATTCTTAGTGGCGAAAGACTATTGTTTAAAAAAATATAAATCTGACGCATTAGATTCTTTTTTCAATTTTCACTATGATGATGCTATTAATCAATTTAATCAATATCATTCAATTAGCGAAGATAAAAAATTTAGAAAAACAATTAAATTGATATCCCAAATAAAGCACAAAGAAAATCAAATTTTTGAAAGTTATGATAAACAATGTAATTATAATGTCCTTAAAAAGAATTTTGATAATATTATTAATTGGTTTGGTGTTGGTGGAAAATTAAGTTCTCGTTATAATGATTATCCTAAAAAAAATTCAGCCTCAAGGCATGCACGATATTTTAATTCTTTAAACTTATCCTCTTATGCACAATGCAGAGACAATGATGAGCTTTATATCAGTTTAACAGATATCTTAAAAAACGCAAAAAAATATTATAACTACCTAAATGAAAGACAGCAAAAAGAACTGAATGATACAATTTATGATGCTGAGAATAAAGAGTCAAAAATTTTGAATTATTTAGAAAGTTTAAAGTAAACCTAAATGTTTAGTGCTTTACAGCCTTTTCCTTTTTGTAAAAAGCAAATGTTTGTTGCCGCTCCTCTAAATAAATAAAGATTGCGGTGAATTTATTTTCTGTTTTAAAACAACAGAAAATAAATAATGGAGGTGATGATATGTTATGCGCAATTGATGAATGGAAAATGGAAGGAAAAATGGAAAAATCCATTTCAATCATTAATAACATGAAAAATATGGGGATGGACTGGGGAATTATTTCAAAAGCTACAGGCCTTAACCAACAACAATATGAAAAATTACAGATCAAGTATCAGCACCTCATTTCTATGCCATCTCTTTCATTGGAAACATAACTATAATGATAACAATATATTAGATCGGGTCATAACCCGCAACCCAAGCAAAAGGATAAATAAATCGATTATAAATATTTTACGCTTTTGACTCAGGTTGTAAAAGTTAGGTACCTTAGGAGAAAATCATGTCAAAAAATAAAAAACAATCTTTTTTATCTCGGTTAACCAAATATCCATTTTCAAAGGGGCCTTCTTATAAAGATCCTGGTTTTTATTCAGATACTGAGGGCTATTCTGGGATGACAATGGAATCTGCCTATAACATTATTTCTGATTCATCAGATCCATACATCATTTTTAATGAAACAAAAGATGTCACCCTGATAAAGGTTGAGGATATTTTGTTTTCAGAAAAATCTGAAATTAATGCTAAATTACTTTGGGGAGAATTTAAATCAGGACTGTTTAATAAAAAATCACAAAATGGTTTGAAAAAAATCATTGAGGATACTTTCAGACAAACAGATTGTTTATACACTGATGTTATCATCTGTGTTCATCCTGATGACTATAATAAGATCAGAATGAGCAGTAATATTGATTCTACTCGCACCTATGATGAAGCCAGAGAAGAAATTGACGCCTTAAAACAAATGGCAAACCACTATTTTTTTGAAAAAAACAACTGTTCTCCCTTAATTCAAGGACGTCAATTTCATTTTGAAATTAAACCTTATCAATTTGATGAATTAAAGAATTCTTTTATTGTCGTGCTTAGAAAGAATACGTTTATTGTTGAACCCGGTGAAAAATCACTCATTCTTGCTGATATTTCAGTAACGTATCAGGGAGATACACAAAATAAACCTTTTTATAAGGATAAACGTTGCTTTTTAATTGGTACAAGTGAGTTTGATGACATTACCCTCAATGAATTACCGGCGAAAGTACGCCTTGCCTTTTCCTTTGATACTGGCGAATTTCAATTGGAATATCCCATTGATTATAGCCAAGACAATAGAAAACACAACTTGGATAGTGATGCGATTGTTATGCATTGTGAAAATGATAAAACCTGGTTGATTTCCCCTGAAAATACACCAGATGGTATCAATGCAAAAGTGTCCTGTTTCAATCATTCAGACAATTCAACATATGAAATAGCATCCATTGAATTAACCTTACACAAAAGTGCAAAACAAGAAGCTTGCGATCAAGAGCATGTCAGCCAAAAGCCCTTATCACAGGCAAGTATTCCAGAACCAGAACCAAATGACGCTTTGCAGGGGATACAGGGAACAGTCCATATAAGAAGCCGTGCTGCAAGAAAAACTGTGCAAGAACAACAGGCCATTGGTCAAACCCGACATATCAGACATTTACAACCTAAAAAGCCTTACAAAACCCTCGTAAGAACCCATCGCTTCTTACCCATGCCTGTTGATGATGAACAATACGCCGCTTATTTTGGCGGTGAGGGCGATTGGGTGGTGGATAAACATGATGGTGCTAAAATTCTCATTACCTGGAAACTTGAAGAAATCTGCCTGAAACCATTGGTTGATTCCCTGTTGTGGAATGATGAAGAATGGCCAAAAGATGATACCCGACAATTGCATGACAATTTTGAACTGGTTTCCATCACAGAAAAGGACAGCAACTTTTTCCTGAAACTGGACAGCCAGGCCCGACCTCTCATGACCTTTGATGATGGCGAAAAAGATTATTACCATCTGGCCTGTTTAGATACTGAACCGGATTTGATTGTTCCACTATACAAAGACCAGGAATTTATTACCATTGGCAGGGGTGAACGATGTACAATCAATACCAGCCTGGATGATTTCTTTGATCAAACTATTCTAAGGCTTGAACTTCATAAAGAATTCAATCAAAAACGTATAAAAGAACTACAAGCCATTAAATCAAAGTTCTCGTTTTCATCAATTATGTCTAGCCGCTATCACGCAATATTTGATCATGAAGAAGAAACTGTGATCAACCTGAGTGATCTCCCCATTTTTATCTTTGAGTGTGACGACAATGACAATTTTTCTCAAAAACAAGAAATTCCAGGACTGGAAAAGAAAGATTGGTGTTCAAACTGTGTGAATATCATGAAAGAATTAAATCAAACATCAGTCTCTGACATGCGTCAATTTGTAGATAATCGTATTTTTTCTGATAATGGTTTTATTAAATGTCAGGAATGCAACGAAAAACGACATCAAGCAGAAATCAAAGCCGGAGAATTCCTGGTCATCGGTAATGCTATGTATCAGTATAACAAAAAGTAGTTTCTTTGAAAGTTCCTCATGCACTATTTTGGATTTACATTATTCACTGCTTCATGCGGCATTTTTATCCTGCTGAAAGCAATGAATAGCTGGTTTGAAAGAAACAAATGCCTGTATGTTTTTCTGACTGTTTTGATTTTTGTGGGCATTACTTTTTTGATACAAAATGGAATATCCTTTTTATGTCAATCCCCCTCGCCTTTTCTCAAAACCAAATCAATCATTGTGCCTCTCGCAAAAAAGACAGTGTTGGGATCTGATCCCACACTGTCAGACACTCCCCTTTTGACCCCCTATGCAGACAGAAGACATGCACAAATTATTCACCAGAATTTAGAGTGGCATATTCAAAATCTTTCCTTTAACAAACGATTGATTGTCCGCCATAACCAGATCGATACAGACCCGCATCATCTTCCATTAACAGCAGATTCATCATTCCATATCAATAATGAGTCATTTGAAGTTGTGTATCTGCATGAGGCGCCCCTATTGGGCAGAATTCAGATTAAAGATACCAATGACAGTATATTTACGATATACGCATTCGAAACTTTTATATTTTCAACCCACCATACGCCTGATTCATCAGCAGCAATCATGCCGGGTACTCCAGGGCATCACTTGGCAAAAATATATTATCACCGCAAACGTGGCCAATTCATGCTCTGTCATTATAGATCATCAGATAAGCTTTCCGCAGTGATTACTGATGCCAATGGTTATAATTTACTTCATCAAAAGGTTCAACTTCACTCCAATGATATCCTTATCATGGGATATACACATTTTTTATTTCAACCACAGCCTGATGGTGGATTTTTACTCTATCATTTGAACCAGCCGCCTTGTATCGCCCTTCCAAAACAGGGCGCTTTCAACCTCACACACACAATAAAAACAGGACAACCCCATGATCAAATCAAAATACCTGTAGATATTTATTTAAGCGATCATTTTGAAATGATCCACACTGGCAATGAATACCTTCTAAAAACAACATCAGCAGATGCAGTCTCACAAACCATTACTTCCGGACAAGAACTTTTATTGAAAGATCAACTGGGAAACCGATTTGTATTTACATTTAATGGTCGTTTTTCTCCCATCTCAATTGCGGAATGGTTGTTTTATACTCCGTCATTGGTTCATTCAAGAGTTTTCATCAATATCACTGTTACAATGGCAATGATGATTATCATTGCCATCATACTTTTATATGCCAATACGCTTAATTCATATTCCATTTTTGTCTATATGGGAACATTCTTTCTGGCTGGCATTGGACTATTGTTGATGTTTCGCCTGGAACTGACTCATATTCGATTTGAGGGAATCACAATCAGTCGTATTTATCATATCTGGACAGGGCTGTTCATGATGCTTCTGCCACTTGTCTTGAGCTTTTTATATAAACAATACAAACACTATCAGTTACATCAATTAAGAGATGCAGAGCTCAAATCTTCAAAACCTGACAGGCATCATCTTAATCGCATTGACCAACAATTGATGGGGTTTGAACAAAAAAGATCTGGCATTTACACCATTTTGAAAATACAGTTTGGCTTTTTAAATATTCCTTCAATCATTCTAATCATTCTGTTACCCTTATTTTTTATTCAAAAAAAACTAGGTTCTGAAACTGGTATCCATTTATTATTTTTCAACGTGCAACTGGTTTTTCCAGTACTGGTATTGATGGCTTTTGTTTTTGCTTTTGGAACAACAGAAGACTTCATTGTTTCCGAATTATCTGTGCCAGGATTATCTAAATCTAAGCTAAGAATATATTACTGGCGGTACAGTGATTTAATCCTTTGCTGTGCTTTTTTTGTAATATCAATGCTTTTTGTTCAGGATTTGGCACCTATTTTATTATTTTTATGCATTTTAACCATTGCCTCAATCCTTAGAAATCGACAGGATAATCATCAACTCCCCAAATATATAATTGCAGGTCTCTGCATTATCTCTCTTGGAATCCTTTCTTTAGAATATCTATTACCTTATCTTCCAACTTTTCTACATCAGCGATTTGGTTCATGGTTAGACCCATTTACATATACCACATTTGCAGGCCAATTTATTGATAATTTATGGCTCCTCAAAGATGCTGGTTTTAATGGAAATGGACCTGGACTGACACCCAATATTCACGCACTCTCTCGTGTAAAAGATGACTTTATATTGACATTAGTACTATCTGATTTCGGTTTTTTTGGATTCATCACCTTATTTATATTACTCATGTTTATTATCTATCCATCAGTCGCTTTTTTATATGCAAGACCTCAAAACACTACTTTTTTTACTGATCCAAACGAAAATAAGGTTTGTTACCAGCAACTGGCATTCTGGCTCTCCATGATGTTTCTTGTTCAAGCATTGGTTGTATCTGCTATGGTTAGCGGTTTAATGCCTGTAATGGGAATTCCATTTCCATTTATTGGAAGCGGTGGATCTTCGCTTGTTTTTTTCTCTTTTGTATCGGTAGGTATCATTATTAAAAGTATTGACTTCGGAAAATAAAACATGATCAATATAACTTTTCATCAACGATTGATTTTTCTTTCTATGATCATTGGTCTTTTTTTGATAGGAATTCTAGGGAAACTATGGTTTATCATGCAATCATCAGTTCAATCCCCCTTATATGAAAACATTTGTTATATACATGCAAATCCACTTAAAGGAAAACTTGCAACAATCGATTTTCACGATAACAGCTTTTGCATTAAACCCCATCAAAACAATATCTCCATTACTTCAGGAAATAACACTGTTGATTTAGCTTCTGATACACCCTTTAAGATAAAAAACGCTGATATTTTTTTGTTTGGAAATCAAAAATACCGATTTCACATGGTTACTCATACCACAGCAAACACAGTGATATGTAAACAACGTGTTGAAGATTTTATAAAAACAGGCTCATCCAGTCCCTTTTTTTTTACCATTAACAGTCCAAAAGCACGACAAAGGGATCTGGTTATTTTACCTGCTGACCCTGATATCGTATCCATTTTTTCCAAATGCGCGTCACAGCCAATCAACAGCGGAAAAAGAATCGCCAAAATCTTACCTCCGGATGATGTATTTAAAAAAAATCAGGATACAGGTTATCGTTTTCAAACGCTTGTCCCCAAACTCATCCATTTTGAACGTAATGGCGAACGCATTCCCCTTGAAACTAAAAAAGATTATGTTTTGGAAAATGGTGATATTTTGAATTTTGCAGATGTCATTCGCATACAATTCTTTTTGCAAAAACAATTGATTACAGAAACTGTTGACCTGGATAAAAATGAACAACAATATCTATTTCATTTTCAAAACAATAAATACATCACCAGAATTAACCGACAGCATATAGGTGTGTTTTTTAAATTAATACGACTTAATGAATCTGTAACAGGAACAAAACATCTGAATCCTGCTGCATGGATAGAACATATTCCTCATACCAATACATCGACACCAATAAAAAAAGTGATGCTATCATCAGTAACACCGACAGTATTGGCAACACCAGATACTCGTTTTTCATTATTAAGACCAGTTGGTGATATTCCAGACCATTTCCTTGATGTTCAAACCATTCAAGAATCTGAAAAACTGGTAGAAAATAAAACCTTGTTTATTAAAGATAGCATCATTCAATCCACTCCGGACTTACTCAAAACAAAATATGCAAGCATTCGACAATCGGTAAAAGAATGGAACCGACAGGTTAAAAGTGCCGGCTTGCTGTTTTGGGGGAATTTAGCACCAATTGACAACAATCCACAATGGTTAGTATCTTGTATTTCAAGAAAAAGTAATCAGCCAACCAGACAATCAAACATCATTCCAACAAAGTGGTATTACAGACAAAGGAGTCATCATGATTCGCATGACAATGACTCACCACTGAGACCGGTGACATTGAGACCAGAACTAATTCCAGATTACATAACGACTTATCCACCACTATCTGTCAAGGCACAATGGATATGGGATGATCTCCCCTGGAACGAACAAGATCCTGAAAAAGAAACACGATTCTTTCAATGTATTTTTCAAACCCCAGATCAAGAGTTTACTGACTTTATGGAATGGTACTTAATCACACCGGCAACAATGGTAAATGCCTGGTTGAATGGGAAAAAAATTCAGTTTGTTCCACATCAGGAAAACAAAAGCATTGCACCTGTCTGGTGTGCTGAAATTGATTCTTTACTGCTAAAGAAAAATGCTGCCAATCATCTTTCATTTGAAATCATAAGATTACCACCTCAATCATCAACTATTGACATTCATCCAGGCTTGCAAGTTCTGATAGAAACAGGTAAAGAAAAGATATCTACACAATCACCACACTGGCAGGCATCCATCACTCAATTTGTAGATTGGTGGAATATTCTGCCAACACGAAACTCACACTGGCTGTCACCAACATCATTAGTGCGTGAATCTGCTGATGCAAAAGAAAAACAACTGTATTGCAATAACAACATTCCCAATATCCCTGTTCTATGGATTAATGAAAATAAATTACACATCAAAGGAAAACGAACCCGCTATTTCAGACATCCTATAAATATCAGTAACTTTCCTGAAAATGCAAAACTGAGTATCAATGCCTCAGGCCCGACAGATATCTATATAAATGGCAAGAGTGTTATCAATAATCAATTTCGAGTAGATCAGATGAATGTTACTAAGTTCTTAACAAAAGGTCTAAATTATGTCTATATCCGTGTCACTCATCCTGGGCATGAAAAAACTATTATTCCAAAAAACAGCACATTTGAGGTAACCAATGACAAACTGGTTCGATTGAGTCAAAAGGGACTCAAACGTTCCAATCGATTTAAAATCAAAGATCAAAGAGGAACATTTATTGATAGAGATGAATATTCAATCCCAGCGATCATTGTTCAAGAAGGTGACCATTTGCTTGAACCACTTGATCGGCTTCCTTTATACTTTTCAAAACAATTGCCAGATTATTTTACAAAAGATATCGTTATTATCAACAAAGCAGTTGATCAAGCGTTGACCATTTTTTCATTGCGCATAGGTACTCAAAAATCTTATGGTTCTATTGATTTTATGATGCAACCCAATCAAAAGCCTCTTTATGTATTGAATAACATTATAAAAGGATCAACAGCATGGTTGTATGCACCAAGTCCCACTTTGTATTCCCCTGATGATCCTGCTGATTTTGATGATTGCCCTTTAACAACAGGCCGGAAAATATCCAATTCATGGAAATCATTTTTTCCAATGCCTGGAAAAACCTATCCACTGTTATATGGACGTGAACATCTTTTATATAGATATGGCGCTGAAAAAAAGATCAAAGAATGTTTTTACTATAATGGAAAATCCTCTTTCAGAACAAGTCAACTAATTATTGTTGATCAACTTCAGCAAATGGTCCACGAAATTGAAACTGATGCGCCATACGATCTTTATAAACAAACTCAAAGTCCTTTTTCAGCTTTGCGTTTGATTTATGACCATGGTAAATTTTACCTTCAAAACATGAGCACTAAGAATGCACTGTCTTTGATTATTGGATCAACAATTGTGAAACCAGGTGAGCGTTTAGAAGTTATTGATGGTCAATGCATCAAATTTGGAAACTATTCCTTTTCAGCCGCTTTTAATGAAAAAGGGCTTCTTGCGACAGATATGAAAGTAGGGAAGCATCGTTATTATGCACCGAATATGGGACTAAGCCATACAATTGGTCATTATTATCAATCCTGGCATGGGCTTGAGAGTGCATTTAATCATATTTTATCTAAAAATGGAACCATAAAACTAACTATTGATGATGATTTAACACGAATTGCCCGACAGGAATTATTGCGAGAATTATCGTTAATTCTTCATAAAAAACGTTATGGAGTTTCTGCACTACGCAATGAAATAAACAATGAAATCATCAAAAAAAGTCATCCTGACGTAACTGCACGTTTAACCAAACAACTTCGTACCCGAAAACGATTTAAACCTGTTGGCGCTCTGGTTGTTCTTAACCATAAAGGCGAAATACTTGCAGCCATATCAGAGCCATCAGTTCCTATGGAAAATAAAGCATTGTATGCTGCTTATCAACAGGCTGATATGAATCCAGAGAAAAGTTTATTAATCAATAGAGCTATTTTTGAACCTTCGTGGAGTCCGGGATCTTCAATGAAAGTATTAACTGCTGCGGCTGCATTGGAGGAAAAGAAAAACAATCCTTATGTCGAAAAATTCATATCATTGAAATCACCTTTCAATAATACACATAAATATTATGGAGGTCAAAGTGGGCATCTGGAACGTTTAAAATTACCCGGTGGAAAAAAAATTACGACAACTTTAGCCAATCATCATGGTCACCCCATTGTACCGTCAATGAAAGACATTTCCGGAGCGCTGGCAAAAAGTTATAATGTGTATTTTGGTTATCTGGCATTGTTAATGAGTCGAACAGTGATGTTTGACAGTCAATCCTTTCATAGAAAAAATGCATTTTGGTGGCGAGTTTTTACAGAA
>Ga0272440_1004046_pt1 | contig 10659 bp, 17 predicted proteins | sample SSMMMBAug17_FD_192440 | JGI IMG/M metagenome (GOLD analysis project Ga0272440, IMG submission 192440) | Marine sediment archaeal communities from Little Sippewissett salt marsh, Falmouth, MA, United States - SSM-MMB-Aug17 | ecosystem: Environmental > Aquatic > Marine > Wetlands > Sediment ... | reverse complement strand
AAAAAAATTTTCGGCTCGTTTGTGCGCAATTTTTAAATTATATTCGTTTAAATTGTGAATTGTTTCGGGGCGGATGTTTTCCTCGATGTGCCAATCGGACGCCACCACAAAAGCGGTTTGTTCTTCTTCGGTGTTTTTTTGCGGAATAATTTTTATTGGTTTGTCATTTTTTTTATTAAGAAAATCAATTAAATTTATCTTCTCTTTCATAATATTTTTTTCTTGTAAAAGATGTTCGGAATATTTCCGCAAATTTTTTAGTTTTTCGGATTCGGTTTTGTAGTTTAAATTTTTTTCTTTCAAAATTCGGTGAACTGTTGTTTTTGAAATTCCCGTAATTTTTGAAATTTCTTTTAATTTTAAATGGGAAAATGGTTTTATTTGTTCCCATAATTCATTTTTATTTTCCATTTTGTTTTTTTTTAAGTTGTAGAATATAAAATTTGGCACAAAATTATGCCAAATTTTAAAATTATTTAAATTTTGGGGTTATGTGTCCATTTGAAAAATTTTATTCAATACGGATTAAATTTTGGCGTTTTTTCTTTTTTGTAATTTTTTTTAATTTCAATGTCGCGTTCTTCTTTTTCGCGAGCGATACGTGATTTTGTTTTTTGTTCCCAATCTGAACCAAACATTTTTTGTCCGAGTTGTTTTAATTTTTCAGCGATTTTTTTTTGCTGCTCAATGTTCGGCTCTGGTCCGGGTAAAGTTTTTTCGATTTTTTGAACTGGGATTTTTTCAATTGATTCGATTTTGTCGGGGTTGATGTAGCCAACTTTTGGAACAAAAACTGGTCGCCATCTTTTCCATTGTTCGGATGCTAATTTGGCTTGCTCACGATTAACGCGATAACTTTTTAATTCTGAATTTTTTTTATTGCCAATGCGAACAATAATTTGACTTGTGGCCGTTGCCGTTGATATTTGTTTCATTTTTTTTCTTTTTTTTAGCGGAACTTTTTTTTTCTTTTTTTTTGTTTTTCACCGAAAAAAATCTTTTTCTTCCTCTGTCAACTCTTCTGAATTATTATTTTTTCTAAAAAAATTTTGACAGCGAGAAAACCAAGTTGCCAATCTTCTTTTTACTTCAAAAGTTTTTTCCATTTCCCAGCGTTGTTTTTTTCCGCTGCGGCTTGGTTCGGTCCAATATGAAGCAAATTTTTTAATTTCCTCGTCGCAAAAATTAATTTCTAAATTTATTTTTTTAGAAAAATATTCTGCTGCTTTTTGTTGAATTTTAAAATTTTCAAAAAAATTTTTTGCGATTTGAGCGGGCGATAAAAAATTTGAAAAATTTTTTTTCGCCTCTCTCTGGTAATAAACAGAACTATTATTATTTTTAGAACAATTATTATTAATATCTAATTTGTTATTATTATTAATACTTGTATTATTAATACTTGTATTATTATCCTTAACCTTTTTGTCCATAGGGGTATAGACCTTTTTGTCCATAGGGTATCCATTTAATTTTCCATACCTATTAACCTTTTTGTCCATAGGGTGTCCATTTAATTTTATATACCTGTTGATAATTTGTTTACCACTATGTTCCATTTCTATTGAAATATATCCGTGTTTTTTTAATTTATTAATCCATCTGCTAACAGATTTATTTGTAACTCCATATAATTCTGCAAAATATTTATTACTTGCAAAACATTTGCCGGATTTTTGGGCCAATGCTGTTATTTCTCCGTATAATAATTTTTCATTTGCTTTTAACATTTCATCGTATCTAATATTAGCGGGGATTATTGCGTAATAATTGGGACTTTCTTTATTCATTTTCTTAATTTTTTAAAAAATTACGTTCATTAAGAATTCGCAAAATTTTGCTATAATTCTTAATATTTTTTTCAAAGCCGAATTGGTCACAAATTTCGGAAAATTTATAACCAATTATTTTTTTTCGCCATATTTGTTTTTTTATTTTTGGGTTCATTTTTTGTTGTTAAAAAACATTTCTTCATCTAATCCAAAATATTTTGGATCAGGTAAATTAAAGCCAAAAAATTCAGCAACAAATTTTTCAATTTCTTCGAGATATTCGGAAAATTCTTTTGTGGTTAATTTTGTAGTTGATTTTATTGTTGAAATTCCGGAAATATTACCATCGATATTTAAAATTTTAGTGCGCTTTAGGAATTTTCCTTTAAAAAATTCGTGTAAATTTTCGGGATTTTCTCCGACCTCGTGGGCGAGAAAATGCAGTTGTTTCCAATATAACCTGTTTTGTCGACTGGTCCGTTTTTGTTTTTTTACTAAAATTTCGTAAAAACCACTTGACAAATTTTTTAATTTTTGTATAAGTAAATTAAGTTTTATTTTTGAGGGGTCGATTTTCGGCTCCTCTTTTTTGATTTGTATTGTTTGTAAAATCATTTTTGTATTTTATAAAATAATAATTTGAATAGCAAAAAAAGAAGATAAAAATATTATTATTCTTATCTTCTTTTATATTGTTTTTTGGAATATAATTTTATTTATTCCAAATCACATTTTTGCATTCTTGATTTGGGCAAAATTTCCCACTCCATTTGCGACCATTTTTTTCACCGGACTTGAAAATCATTTTAGTTTTACATTTTGGGCATTTTATTTCTTCGCCCAAGCCTTTTTCTTTGTCATCAAAAAAATCTTGGTCCCAGTCGGGAGTTTTGGAAATAATTTTTTCGTCTTTTTTTATAGGCTGATCGTCTCCCAGTTGGTCGTCCCCACCGAGTTCGTCGGCGCTGCACATTCCAATATTATTATACCACCGCAAAGCGCGGCAAATGGCACGTGTTTCGGCCATTCTTAATTTGTGCCGAACGATCATTCGATTAACATTTGTTTCGTCAGCGTCTCCGATCCCTTGAAAAACCCCGCGTTCACCCTCGGCAGTAGCCTGAACAATGAACGGATTGGTGGAAACAATTTCAGTTTTAATTGATTGGCCGCCGTTTTCGTGGAATAAATTTAAAAGTCCTTCGAATAAAACAAAATTTTTGCCCTGTAGATTGATGATGAATTTTTTATCAATTTTTGTCATTTTTAGATTTTTTAGTTGGTGGAGTTTGTAAAAATTGAGCGAGCCCGTTTTTTTGTAGCGCCTCTAAAATTAATTGTTCGGCGAAATTTGGGTTGATGATTCTTTTTTCTGTTAAATTGCCGATTGCGTTTAAATATGAAGAAATTCCATCATATTTTTCGAATTCTGAATATATAAAATTATCGTCAGTCATTTTTTTAAGTTAAGAAATAAAAAATTAATTATTGTAATAATTAGTAACATTTTTAAGCCATGTTTTGGCTCGATCGTTGCCGGTGTAAATTTTTGCTAAGCGTAAATTTGGAAATTTTTTATATTTTCGGGCCCACAATTTTTTAAATGCTGCGTGTGATTTTTTTTTATCGGGGAATTTAATCATTTCGCCGGTATAAAAATTTTTAATTCCGTGACAATTGTTGTGTGTTGCGCCGTAGCCAAAGCGGCAGCCGCCAGTTTCAGCGGCGGCGACCGCGGCTGATAATTTTTCCAAATTTAACGAAAAATCAGAATTTAGAGTTTTTTTTTTGGAAAACACAAGTTTTTTGTGCTTTCCTGAATTTGCTCGCCAGCCATTTTTTTTAAATTGGCCAGCACACAAATTTGCGCATTTTTTAAATCTTCAATTTGTGTTTTTTCAGTTTCATTTTTTTCTAAATTATTTTTAAGCATTTGAATTTGCGCAGATTTATTTTTTATTTTTTTTGATAAATCTATTAATTTTTTTTCAATAATTTGAATTTCTTTGTTTGTTGAAGTCGATTTTATTTGCGCAAATGAAAAAATAATGCCAATTGATAAAACGAAACATAAAATACCGATGCCGAGTAATTTTTCTTTTTTCATGTGTACATGCTAATTAAGTAATTTTCCCATTCTTGCGGGGAAAGGCAAACGCCACGCTCGCGTTTTTTGTTAATTTTATCGAGCGACTTTTGTGTTGCCGCGCCGAGAAAAAAACTTTTTTTGTCCCAAAATTTTTTACCAACTAATTTTTGGGATTGGTCTTGAAAAGTTTCGAAAGCCGATTCTAGATTTTTGCTTAACATTTTTTAGTAATTAAGATTATTAAATGCAACAACCTCGTTCCAATCGATGTCAATTTCCCCTCTCGCTGCTTTTTTGGCCAATAAATCGATTTCGCTGGCGCCAGCGTTGGAATCTTCAAGTTCGTAGTTTTCCACGGAAATTTCGCGAAGTTGAGCAAGTAAATTAAAAATTTCGTCGGCGTGTGATTTTAATTTTTGACCGATTTTTTTAATTTTTTTTTCGCGGGCAAAATCTGTTTCAGTAAATTTTGCGTCAGCCGCGTCCGTTGCCGAGTTGTAAGTTGAGATCATTTTGTAATAATAAAAAGAATATAATAAGCGACTAAAATAATGGACAGTCGCCAAGCCCAATCGAAAATTTCGTAAAATTTCATTTTGAAATTATTTAATTGATAGATAAAAAAGGAAGCCCCAAAAAACCGAACCAATTATTTTCTCGATGGGAGAATAAAAGTTGGTTTTGTCGGCAATTATGAGGGCGAGGAAAATATTAATTGTAACCGATAAAGCAATATATTTTTTCATGCTTTGTTGGTTAAAAAATTTGTTAATTCATAAAGAAAGCAATTTGTTTCAATTTTTATTTTTGGCGCTATTTTTTTATTATTATTGGCCAAATTTATTTTTAAATCGAAGTTGCCTTGTTTTTTTATGAAAAGTTTTTTAAAATCGATTTGATTTTTTTTCATTTTTAGTTGAATGAAGAAAGATTAGTGTTGTGAAAAAACCACCCACATAAAAATGAGTGGTTTTTTCTTTTTATGAAAAAATTCAAAAGTGTGTTTCTCGTTATTTAAAAGATCGTTTGAGTGAAGCCGTCCCCGACTTGCGAAAGAAGTATATCAAAAAATTTGTACAATGTCAAATATTTTTAACATCTTTTTTAAAAAAAGAATTGCAAGATTGTAAAAAACATTTCATTTTGACATTATTTAAACAATAAATATAAATTTTTTGATGCGTACGAAAGAAGAAATGCAAGACTTCGTTTTTATTCAAATGAAGAAAAAAAGAGTTTCCCAATCAATGATTGGGGAGGCATTTGGTGCGACCGGAAGTCGACAAAATACACAAACAAGAGGGCGGAGAGTTTTAAATAATTTAAAACTCGAAGACCTTCCAAAAATTGCTGAAATCTTGGGGATTTCAGTTGATGAAATTTTATTGGGAGAAAAGAAAGATAATTCAAACAATGAAACTATTCAGATTTCAGCGGAGGAGAAAAAAGTACTTTTGAGTTTGGCGGAGAAATTGAAAAATTAAATCTAAAACTGCAATTTTTATGATTTTTTTGCGTTAAAGAAATTTTTTAATTTCTATTTTTTGCCGTGATGTAAAAGAACTTTGGGGTGAAGCCGTCCCCGACTTGCGGAATAATTGTATACAATTTTAAAACAAAAGTCAAATATTTTTATACAATTTTTTTAAAATTGCATTGATAAAATACAAAGATTATTTTATTTTGACATTTTTAATTAAAAAAATATAAAAAAACAAATGAATAAAAGGGACAAAGATAAAATTTTAAATTTTGTTTTAGATTCAATGAAAAAGCAAAAACCACGAATCACCAAAGAAGACATGGGTGAAAAATTAGGCGTGAGTGGCACAAAATGGAATAAAATTGCTACTTTTGACAGAATAATGCGAAATCAAAATATCGATGACTTAGAAAAAATCGCCGAAATTCTTAAAATTCCGTTGGAGCAAATTTTATTTGAAAACAAAGGTGTCCAAATTGGCGATAAAAACAAAAATGTCACAATAAACTCGGAGAATGTAAAAATTGGAGATACGAGGATTGATCCAGAAATGCAGGAGGTTTTGAAAATTGAGGATCCGGAGGAGCGAAAATTAGCCTTTCAGTTTTTGATTAATAAATATAAAAAATAAAATTATCTAAAAAATTAATTCTTAATTAAAATTTGACGAAATTTTTTTGATTTGGATAATTTCGGCGATGAAAAAAATTTGTATTGGAAACAAAAACAAAAATATTTTCATTAATTGCAAAAACATCAACACGAAACCCAAACATTATCCGCGAATAGTTTCCGAATTTAAAGCAAAAAAAGACGAATTAAAACCGCGAGAAAAATTAAAAAAATTTGGGGTGGAAAAATTGAAAAATTGGGAAATTTTGGCGTTAATTTTGCGGACTGGAAAAATGCAAAAAGGCAGTGGATTTGAAAATGTGGAAAAAATTTCGAAGAGGCTCGCGCGGCAAAAATTATCGGAAATTTTGCGGGGAAATTTACAAAAAATAATGGAAAAATTGCAAATTGGCGAAGTGCAGGCGATGGTTTTTTTAGCGATGGCGGAATTTTTCAAAAGAAATTTGCAAAAATAAAAAAAATATTTAGAAAAGGAATATAAATTTTTAAAAATGAAAATTGATTTTGCAAAAATTATTGAAAAAATTGAAAAAGTTCGCAACAAAAAAGACCCGCGGCCGTCGAAACGAAAAATGGGCGAAATTTTGGGGTCGAACGCGAAACACAACGCGCAAAAAATTGCGAAATACGAAAAATTTTTAAATTCGGAAATTGTGAAAAATTGGTTCAAAAATTTGGAAAAAGTCGCGGAATATTTGGAAATTGACGCGTCCGAATTTTTTAAAAAATAAAAATGAAATTTGCGATTTATGCGCGGAAATCGACCGACAGCGAAGACAGACAAGCGCGCTCGATTGGCGATCAAATTAATGATTGTGAAAAAATTGCAAAAGAAAATAATTTGGAGGTTGTGGAGGTGATCACTGAAAAAAAATCTGCAAAATTGCCGGGACGGCCGGGATTTGCTAAATTAATAAAATTAATTGAAAACAGAGAAATTGACGGGATTATTTGTTGGGGATTGGACCGATTGGCACGAAATGTTTTGGACGGAGGAGCAATGACACATTTTTTGCAAACAGAGATTATTAAAAAAATTCACACTACTCGCGGAGAATACGACAAAAATACAAATACAATTGTTTTACAAATTGAATTTGCAATGGCAGTGCAGGAAATTCGCGAACTTGCACGCAGAATTGATCGTGGAATACAAAAATCTTTCGAAGACGGATTTTTTCCAATTTCAAGTGTGCCGCTCGGGTACAAAAGAGTAAAAAAAGGAATTATTGAACCAGATGAAAAAAAATTTTTAATAAAAAAACTTTTTGAATTTTATGCTAATGACCATTTCTCAATTTCCTCTTTGGCAGAAAAAATGAATGAACTTGGATTGCGAACAAAAAATCAAAGAAAAATTACAAAAAATACAATTGAAATTGTTTTAAATAATCCAATTTATTGCGGAATTACGCGACGAAATTTTAGAAATAAAAAAAAACCAACAGAATTTTTTGCAGGTTCGCACGAATCAATTATTTCAAAAAATTTGTGGGAAAAATGTCAAAAAAAATTACACGGAAAAAAAACTTGTGGCGAAAAAAATAAAATTTATTTATTTTCAAAACAAATAAAATGTGATTGTGGTTGGTTTTTGGCAAATTATGAACAGAAAAAAAATATTTATTTGGAGTGCAGAAATCCGGATTGTGGAAAAAAATTTTTAATAAATGGAAAATGGCGAAAAACTTTGCGCGAAGATTTTTTATTGCAAAAATTTGCTGATATTTTTAAAAATATAAAAATTCCGCCAGAAATGCAGAAAAAAATTTCAGAAAGTTTAAAAAATTTTATTGATAAAAAATTTGCAGATCAAAAAAATTATGATCAAATTTTAGAAAAAAAATTGAAAAATTTACGACAAAAAGAAGAAAATTTAGTGCAAGACAGACTGGCAAGAATTTTTTCACAAGAAGAATTTTTAGCAGAAAAAAATAAAATAATATTTGCACGAAAAAAAATTACCGAACAATTGGCAGAATCAAGCGGAAATGGAGTTATTGATGAAATTTTACAAAAATTTTTAGCAATTGGTGATTTAATTGAAAAAAGATTTTCAATGGAAAATGGAGCCGAAAAAAAATATTACTTCGAACTTTTGGTCTCCGAAGTAAAAATACAGGAGGGATGTATGTTAATAAATTTTTCAGAACTCGGAAAATGGCTTTTTGCCATGAAATTTCCAAATGATATAAAGTGCAACTTCGAACTCGCGGAAGACAGTTGTAATAAGGAGAAAGTTGATTTTTTAGAAAAAAAGAATGTGTGGTGCACGCGGCAGGATTCGAACCTGCGACCACCGGTTCCGAAGACCGGTGCTCTATCCAGCTGAGCTACGCGTGCATTTTTTGTATTTTAAAAAAATTTTTTTTCCCGTCAAAATTTTCAATTTAATTTTATTTTTCAAAATTTTTTCGCAACAAAAAAAAATAATTTTTCCAATTTTATATTTTTATTTTTCGTTTAAAATTTTCTTTTTTAAAAATATTTTTTTAAATTTTATTTTTTCATTTTTAAAAATTTTTTATTTTTCACAAAAATTTATTTTCAAAAAATTTTCGTTTTTAATTTTTTTTAAAAAATTAGCACATTTTTTTTTGCAAAAATTAATTTCCGCCCAAATCACCAATTTCAACTCGCTGAAATCGTCGCTGATATTTATTCGAAATTTCGCGAATTGTCGGCGATTTTTTGACATTCGGGCGCAACCGAAACGGATTGCGGCCGTAATTTTTTTGCAACGCGTGCGAGCGAATTTCTTCGAGCCAATTCGGATTATTTTGCAGTTTCCCGGTTCTTTTCGCGCCGTAATTATTACTTAAAATTGCTGGTCGTTCGCCCAATTTTTCGCGATAAAAATTTTTTCTGTCAATATCATTTTGATCGTCAAATCCACCTTTTCCGCTTAAAATTTGCGCGCGTTCATACGAATAATTTCTTTTAAAATTTGGCGCAACAAAATTTTTTTCTGTTAAATTTTCATTTTCTTTATTTTCTTTTGTCGGCAAACGACGATTTCGTATTCGGGGCGAACGCGTCAAAATTCCACGAGCCGGTCGTCGAAATTTCGCTAAATTTGGATCGAGTGAATTTTCATTTTCAAATTCAATAATTTTTTTTAATTCGTGCAAACTTTGCCGCGAACGAAACCATCGCCGCACATTTGTTTCTTCCATCGAAGAAAAATTTTCTGGATTTTTAACTGCTTCGCACGAAAAAATTTCGCGATAATTTTCCGGTAAATTTTGTCCGGGCAACAAAACAAAAGTTTCGCAAATTCCGTCCGGTGAAATTCCGGATTTTTGATTGGCCAAAACTGGCGCGGAAAAAAAAATCAAAAACAGTAAAAATTTTTTCATTTTAAATTTTTTAAAAATTATTTTAAAGTGCGAATTTTATTTTTTAATTTATTTTTTAAAATATCAATTTCGCGCAAAATTTTATTGGCATCGGAAATTGACGCAATTTTTTTGGTGTCAATTTTTTTGAAAAAATTTACAATCGAATCAACATCCGTCGGCGTCGACACCGCATTTTCGGAATTTGAATTATTTGTACTCGTGCTCGAAGTTGAATTATTTGTTGAATTTGTGCTTGAATTATTTGAACTCGAATTGGAAATATTTGTTGTTTCGCCGGTCGAAATATCGACCACTAAATTTTTGCTTTCGAGTTCATTTAAAATTTTTCCAATTCCACTTTTTCGTGTTTTCATGCTTTCGATATTTCTTTTTTTTTCTTCAGAAAAAGCAGCTAAAGTTGTGAATTCTAAAATTGGACCTTCACCAAATTTAATTTTTTCACCCGCAGTATTTTTATAAAAATATCCGCGCGAAAAATATTTTGTTGCCGCAGCCAATCCTTTTGCTAAAAAACTTGTTGTTCCTTTTCCAGCAACAAATTCAATTAATTTATTGGAAAAATCATTTTTATCTGAAACTAAAATTATAAATCCGTCAAATTCACTGGACGCCAAAGTATTATTATTTGACCACTGTAAAATTGCGCTCGTGTCCAATTCTTGTGAAGTGATCGCACGAAATTTTTCAATTTCTTCGCCACCGGACGAACTTGAGCTCGGCGCAACAATCACCGGATCATTCGGTTCTAAATAATTATCCGCATCTTTTTCCGCTTTTACTTGATTTCCAACTTTGTCTAAAACAAATTTAAAAATTTTCGAACCATTTGTCAGCACCGGCGGTTTTCGCTCCGCAGCCGGAAAGTCTTTGTAAGTATAAATTCGAAAATAATAAGTTTTTCCTTTTTCAATGTGCACTGTAGACGGCAAAATTGTAATATTATCTTTTTGATGATCAACAAATCGATTTGCCGGTTCCTGATTTGTTATTTTACTCAAATTTTCATTCCACTGAATTGCATATCCGTCCGTATTCAATAAAATTTCCTGATCCGAAATTTTTGTCCACGAAATTAAAGTTTCGCCGTTGCTTTTGTCAGTCATCACTGTCACTTTAAAACCTGAAATTTCCGCCGCGCGCGCAACAAAAATTAGCGAAAAAATCGCGAAAACAAAAAAAATTTTTTTCATTTTTATTTTTTAATTTTTTTAAATTTTAAATTTTATTTTTTTTTCCGCAAATTTTTTTATTTGCAAAATTTTTTTTTCATTTTTAAAAAATAACGCGCCAATTTTTTTTTTGTGACATTGTTTTCCAAAT
>Ga0272440_1004045_pt1 | contig 10659 bp, 7 predicted proteins | sample SSMMMBAug17_FD_192440 | JGI IMG/M metagenome (GOLD analysis project Ga0272440, IMG submission 192440) | Marine sediment archaeal communities from Little Sippewissett salt marsh, Falmouth, MA, United States - SSM-MMB-Aug17 | ecosystem: Environmental > Aquatic > Marine > Wetlands > Sediment ... | reverse complement strand
TCGGACATAGGTTCACAAACGATTGTTGTTCGGAGGGCGAACACAAGGTTCGCCCCTACATTGGTTTCGGACATTGGCTGGATTTCGATTACTACGATCTACCCGAAAACTTATGATCGCTTACTTAACAACCAGGGTAACGTAAATCGTTACCCTGTAACGAATGTTATATCTTATTGAAATAAATTTAATTATTTGATAGATTAACCACTTTTCCAGTAAACAGTGGTAACACATATAAAAAGAATGAATAATTTATATTTAATAAATTAAAATAGTTAAGAAAATTTACCTTATGGCATAATTATTGATATTTTGTTTTAAAAGGTAATTTAGGAAAACGCGAAAAATCATGAGAATTTTTCTGGATCGTACAATAAAAGTAGTGTCGTGTAGAGACATAGCATGCGATATCTATATATTCATTACAATTCAGAATATTCCTAAGGAATTCTCGGAAAATTAGTTCCCCATTTAATATATTGAATTCCCATTTTTGAACCTGGATTACGCTGAAGAAGATGAATAAATAAGATGAATTAAAAGTGTTTGATTTCATCTTATTCATCTTCTTCAGCGTAATCCAGGTTCAAAATGAATAGAATTGACTCTTTCAGAAATGAGGAACTTATTATTTAAGTATTCCTAAGCAAACAATTTTATTTAGTAGTATAAATAAAAGGAGGTAACATGGGCTATTGTATTAACCATCCTGATAGACAAACGCAATACTTATGTATGAAAGACAATATATATTTTTGTGAAGATTGTTTAACATGTCGAAATTCTGAAATATATTGCAAATTCAGGCAATCCTGCCCTATCTGGTTTATAGTCAAGAAAGGCTTTAAATCCTGGGGTGGTGATGAAAAACCGGTTTCAACAGAATATTCAGTAACGTTCCAACCTGAGAACAAACAAATTAAAGTCAAAGATGGTGAAAGCCTTCTGGAGGCAGCTCAACGTGCTGAAATACCATTGAATGCATCATGCAATGGAAAAGGGGCCTGTGGCAAATGTAAACTGGTTGTCGACTCAGGGAACATAAAATCAGAGCCGACAGCACTGTTGACCCAGGAAGAAAAATCAAAAAATTATGTATTGGCTTGTAAAACAACTGTACATGGAGATATCACAGTCCGCATTCCAGAAGAGACCATTGAACGTAATCTTAAAGTTGCTGGCATGGGAGAAGCAGCTACAAAGAGATTACAAGGATTGGTGGACAATATATCTCCCATATCAATTGATATCAATCTTCAATTATCTGCACCAACCCTTGAAGATCCAGTAAGCGATCTGGATCGTTTGTATCGTGGTCTTTCAAAATCAAAACAGGTGGATACAGATCATTTAAATATCAGTTTGAAAGTTATGCAGGAATTGGCAGAAGTCATGCGAAATGATGATTGGTCAGTTCATGCGTCGATTATTCGCAAGCGATGCGGTAATGAAGTTGTGGCCATTCATTCTGGTACGACACAAGAGGCTTCACTTGGCGTTGCTGTTGACCTGGGCACAACATCTATTGTGGTGTATCTCGTGGACATGGCGAATGGCGATATTTTGGGGGCAACCTCAGGCCATAATCGTCAGGCGGCATGCGGTGATGATGTTATCAATCGTGTGGTATGTGCTGAAAAAAATGGTGTAAAAAAACTCAGCACTATGGTTCTGGCCACTATCAATGGTCTGATCAATGAATTGATCCACAGCGCAAATATCAAGCGGGAACAAATCAAAAATGCAACAATTTCAGGCAACACAATCATGACCCATCTATTGCTTCAAATTGAACCCAAATATATCAGAAGAGAACCTTATATTCCATCAGTTTCAGATTTTCCAATCATGCAGGCCAAAGATATTGGTTTAAAAATCAATCCTCAGGGCGCAGTGTTTGTTTTACCCGGTCCAGCCAGTTATGTTGGCGGCGATATTGTCGCTGGTGTTTTATATACAGGTTTGCATAACAAGGATCATATGACGCTCTTTATAGATGTCGGCACCAATGGCGAAATTGTTCTGGGCAACAAGGATTTTCTGATGACTGCGTCTTGTTCAGCCGGTCCTGCATTCGAAGGCGGCGGTGTCAGATGGGGCATGCGCGCTGAAGAGGGCGCCATTGAAAAAGTAGTTATTTCCAAAGACACGCTGGCACCCGAAATTGGCGTTGTGGGTGATGTCAAACCGCGAGGTATTTGTGGGTCCGGCATGATTGATCTGATTTCTGAAATGATGATGTGCGGCATTATCAACCAGAGTGGCAAGTTTCAACTGGATGAAAATCATCCGAGAATGATGCGCGATGACTACGATATTGGCTATATTATTGCCTATGAAAACGAAACAAATGTTGACAAAGATATTGTATTTACTGAAACCGATATTGATAATCTCATTCGATCCAAAGGGGCAATCTATGCTGGATTTCTGGTTTTATTGGAAGAAGCAGGCATGGATTTTTCTATGGTTGATGAAATCATTTTAACAGGTGGTTTTGGTCAGTATTTGAATATCGAAAAAGCTATCAATATCGGTATGCTTCCAGAGTTGGATCAAAGCAAATTTCATTACATGGGAAACAGCTCCATTGCAGGTGCTTATATGTGCCTTCTTTCAGATAGATACAGGTCAGATGCACGTCAAATCAGTAACAATATGACATATATAGATTTTTCAAGCAACAATCATTATATGGATGAGTTTACATCTGCACTGTTTTTGCCCCATACCAACATTAATTCCTTTCCAACAGTAATGCAGAAGATAAAGGAGGGAAAATGAACGTATCCAGAAGAAATTTTTTTGGTATTATGGCAGGAACCGGAACCCTGTTTCTGGGAACTAAAAAAGCCAATGCATGGGAATCCAAAGCGCCAAAAGATCCATATGGCTGCCTTGTGGATTTAACCCGATGTGTAGGCTGTCGAAAATGTGAAGAGGCTTGCAACAATGCCAATCATTTGCCGCCACCGCATGTTTCTTTTGATGACAGAACTGTATTGGATATCAAGCGACGACCCGATGCAGAAAAATATACTGTAGTCAATCGGTATTACAGTGGCCGAAAGGATGATCATGGCGATCTGGTTCCCACCTTTGTTAAGATTCAATGCATGCATTGTCAGGATCCATCGTGCGTATCAGCCTGTATTGTCGGTGCGCTCACCAAAAAAGAAAATGGCGCTGTGCATTATGATGTCAGCAAGTGCATTGGATGCCGCTATTGTATGGTGGCCTGTCCTTTTGAAATTCCGGCCTATGAATATAAAAATCCCATTACTCCGCAAGTCCGAAAATGCACATTTTGTTTTGAACGTATCAGCAAAGATGGCGGCAAACCCGCCTGTGCATCAGTTTGTCCATTTGAGGCAATCACCTTTGGGCGAAGAGAAACCCTGTTGAAAATTGCCAAAAAGCGCATTACCAATAATCCGGGGAACTATATTGATGAAATCTATGGTAAAGAGGAACTCGGCGGTACGTCCTGGTTGTACATTTCAAAAGATCCATTTGAAAAGCTTGGATTTCAAAAACTGCCCAAAACACCGCCCCCAAAATTAACTGAAACCATTCAACATTCATTGTTCAGTTATTTGTGGTCACCGATCACACTGTTTGGTGTTTTAAGTGGACTGATGTGGTTCAATAACAAGGACAATCACGAAGGAGGAAGCAATGCATCATAAACCCTATCCTTTGCAAAAACCATTTTTTACGCCGGGTGTATACGTGCTTCTGACATTGATGCTTGCCGGTGGTGTGACCATTCTCGCACGATTCATTGGCGGCATTGGCTATGTATCCAATCTAAGCAATGCCTATCCCTGGGGACTCTGGATTGGCATTGATGTTGCCTCTGGTGTGGCGCTCGCAGCTGGTGGATTTACAACAGCGGCACTCGCGCATATTCTGGGAAAACATCACTATGAGCCTGTCATACGTCCAGCATTGTTGACAGCAGCCCTAGGATATACCTTTGTGGTATTGGGACTTCTGGTGGATATTGGCCGCAGTTGGGCAATTTGGAAACCCATGTTTTTCTGGAATACCAATTCTGTGCTGTTTGAGGTAGCCATGTGTGTGATGTGTTATCTGAATGTGTTGTATATTGAATTTCTGCCAATAATTACAGAACAATTTAAAAGTCGGTTTCAAATCCTGGGCATCCTGGAAGACAATCTTAACAAAATTATGTGGATTTTTGTGATTGCAGGTGTCGTGCTATCATGCATGCATCAATCAAGCCTTGGATCTTTGATGCTTATTGCACCGACCAAATTGCATCCATTGTGGTATACACCAATTCTGCCATTGTTATTTCTGTTATCTGCCATTGCAGTCGGGTATCCCATGGTAATTTTTGAAACGACATTGATCACTTGCAGCATGAAACTGGAAGATGAAATGGACGTTTTAGCACCATTATCAAAATTTTCCATTTATCTATTGGGTCTGTATATGATAATAAAAATAGGTGATATGATTGTTCGGGGAACCTATGTCTATTTATTTGATTTTACAGCTCAAAGCAATTCTTTTTTGTGTGAGGTTGTCCTGGGCGTAATTTTACCCTGGATACTGTTATGTTTTACTCAGGTACGAGAGTCCAGAAAAGGCTTGTTTACTGTCAGTATTTTAATTATATTTGGTGTAGTGCTTAATCGGATTAATGTATTTATTACCGGATTTCAACCGGTTCACAGCATTTCCAGCTATTTTCCATCAGTGGGAGAGATCCTTGTGACAACTGGCCTGATTGCTACCTTGATGTTGATATATCGCATTGCAGTTACCTGGCTACCTGTACTGAGCGCCAAAGAAATTAATGGAGGTGTCAAATGAAATTAAAAATGATGAAATATGTCCAATATTCGATGCTATGCCTGATTGCCGGGGTAACAGTCGCAGTATTTCTGTTATCATCCAGCAGAGATGCCGCAAATGCAAACAAGCCAACTGCAAATAAAGAAACAGTTAAATGGGTTGCTCCGGATCAGGCCGCTGCCATTGAACGCGCACATCAAAAGGTGCCATTTGTATTAAAAGCCAGGAAAGAGAAACTCAGTCAGCGCCGACAAAGACTGGTTGGCCTGTTAAGCCCATCGGATGCGGACCATCGCTATTACTGGCTGGACAGCCCGATTATTAATAAAAATAACGATCTATATCAACCGGTTCGTTTTATGCACAACAAGCACATGCAGGTGACTGGCGATTGTGTCACCTGTCATCATTATCGACCGGAAGCAGAAAATGCTGGCGAAGTGGTACGATGCAGCGCATGTCATCAACAGGCTTTCAACACCCGGGCACCGGAACGACCTGGCTTAAAAGCAGCCTATCATTTGAGATGTTCCGGCTGTCATGAGAAAATGAAACAAGGGCCGGTCAATTGTACAGGATGTCATGGCAAGAACGTTCCGGATCATTCAACCCTGGTGCAATTGTCATCAAAGCCAAAGCCTCAAGAAGTTACACAGGAGTGCCTCCGATGTCATCAATCAGCGGCTGATGGTTTGCTTACCAGTGCGCATTGGCTATGGCGGGGGCCATCAACCAATACGCAAGGCCATGAAAATGAAATTTCCAATGGTAAGGCCACCAATACCATGAACAATTTCTGTATTGCTTTGGCAAATAACTGGCCGAGATGCACCAGTTGCCATGTGGGTTATGGTTGGAAAGACAATACGTTTGATTTTTCAGATACCAGTAAAATGGATTGTCTGGTATGTCACGATACAACCGGCACATACAAGAAACCTCCTAAAGATGCTGGTTTGCCGGGACCTGATGTGGATTTGGTTAAGATTGCCAAAAATGTTGGCAAACCCGGTCGTCAGACTTGTGGGGATTGTCATTTTGAAGGCGGAGGCGGCGATTCTGTCAAGCATGCTGATATGAACAGCACGTTGTATTATCCAAATCGCAATTGCGATGTTCATATGGGGGGATACGATTTTCAATGTCAGGAGTGTCATTCCACGCAAAATCATCATATTCGCGGGCGAAGTACATCATTGCCAGTTGCTGAAGGCGGTTTTACTTGTGAGGCCTGTCATACTCAAAATCCACATCATGAAAATAAACTTCTTGATTTTCACCTGAACAAACATACACAGACACTTGCTTGCAATACCTGTCATGTCCCACTGTATGCCAAATGCATGCCCACCAAAACATTTTGGGATTGGTCCAAATCCGGAGATAAATCTCGTAAGCCCAAAAAGGACAAATATGGCAAAGATGACTACTTCTGGAAAAAAGGGGAGTTTAAATGGAAAGAAAGTGCCAAACCTGAATATGCCTGGTTCAATGGAAAGGTGCAACGATACTTATTGGGAGATACAATAGAATCCATGGATCAAACGCTTCAAATATCTGCGCCAGTTGGAAATATAAAAGATCCAAAATCAAAAATTCATCCTTTCAAAGTTATGCGGGGCATTCAGCCGGCAGATCCAAAAACCAAATTCCTTTTGGCACCGCATTTATATGGCAAAGGGGGATATTGGAAAACATTGGATTGGGACAAATCTTTCAAAAATGGAATGGCATCCAGAGGTTTAGATTATAGCGGACAATACACCTGGATCTCAACAGAAATGTACTGGCTGATCAATCATGAGGTAACACCCAGAAACATGGCCTTATCGTGTGCGAATTGTCACAGTAGTTTGAAGGCGACAACTGGAAATTCACGTACTTGTAATCGATGCCACCAGGACAATCGGGATATCAATTTTAACGATCTTGCGACAAAGGGGATTGATTTTAAATGGTTAGAATCACGTGGCCGAGATGCCGGAGATTTGATTGACACGACAGATTATATTAATTTTCAATCATTGGGATACAAAGGTGATCCGGTTATTTATGGTGGACGATTTAAACGTTTGCCCCTGGGGTGGAAAGAATAGTTTTTTTATTACTTACTTGTCTTATTCATGAAAAAGGCCCGATAGAAAATCTGTCTGGCCTTTTATATTTATTTAAGCACTTTTGTTAAAACCTTGATACACCTGCCTTTTTTACATGTTAAGATTATTATAACATGTCTCAACATGATTTTAATTTGCCATACACACACATATTGTGATACAAATAACTAATTTTTTTTAAACAGGAATTTAATTATCAATGCCCATTTCAATAATAACCACACATGTGAATTCTGATTTTGATGCCATTGCATCTATGCTGGCTGCGCAAAAGCTGTATCCGGACGCAAAAGTTGTGTTTCCTGGATCATCAGAAAAAAACTCAAGGGATTTCTTTGTCAATTCAATGGTTTACTTGTTTAATATGGGCTCGATAAAATCCATAGATTTTGGTTCTATTGATCGTCTGATATTGGTGGATACACGTCAGACATCTCGAATTGGCCCATTTGCCGAAATAATTGATCGGCCAAACTTAGACATACATATTTATGATCATCATCCGGTTACTGACAACGATATTGTTGGCACATACGAACGATGTCGTCCAACTGGTGCAAATGTTACGATTATGACAGAGGTTTTACAGGAGAAGCACATTGAATTGAATGAAGAAGAGGCCACAATTTTATGTTTGGGTTTATATGAGGATACAGGATCTTTCAATTATTTATCCACAACGCCTGAAGACATGGTTGCAGGCGCATATCTTTTATCGCGGGGCGCAAACTTAGACATTGTTTCCAGCATGTTATCCAGAGAGATAACGCATCAGCAGGTTGCACTGCTAAATGACATGATTCATTCGGTTGAATGCCATAATATCAATGGCATTGAAATATTGATCACAATGGTTTCAACTGAAGAATACGTTGGAGAACTGGCTCTGGTTGTTCAAAAATTGATGAAAATGGAAAATGCCAATGCGCTGTTCGTATTGGCACGTATGGGCTCTCGTATTTACTTGATTGCACGAAGCAAAATTTCTGAAGTTGATGTTGGCGCTGTGATTCGGGCGTTTGATGGCGGCGGTCATTCAACAGCAGCATCAGCCAGTATTAAAGATCAACCCCTGGCACAGGTAAAACGTAAGCTTATAGATACCTTATATTTAAAAGTTCATTCTCGTCAGGCCAGTGCATTGATGTCATCACCTGCTTATACAATATCCGAAAATGCAAACATGACTGAGGCAAAAAATATTATAGATAAATATAATATTAACGCCCTGGTTGTTACAAGGCGGTCTGGAGACAAAGAAATATTAAAAGGTATTCTTTCTCGACGAATTGTTGAAAAATCATTGCATCATCATCTGGATGATGTTCAAGTTCATGAATATATGTCATCAGAAAATGAGCATGTCGCTCCTGACGCCGATCTTGCAGCGATTCAAGAACGTTGGATAGGTAATAAAGAAAGACTATTGCCTGTTATTGATGATGGCAATGTTGTGGGCGTTATAACACGAACCGATTTATTTAATGTAATGATTAGCCATACTGGTGTTCTTCCAGACCAAAGCACAGAAAATTGGGAATCCAGCACAGTACGAACGAGAAAAGTTACTCATATCATGCAAGAACGATTATCCAAACGATTTCAGCATATTTTAAAAGATATTGGTCATATTGCTGAGGACATGTCGTATAATACCTATCTTGTTGGTGGTTTTGTTCGTGATTTGCTTCTGGGCCGAAAAAATGAAGATATTGATATTGTTGTCGAAGGTGATGGCATCCTCTTTGCCAGAAAATACGCCAAAAAGGCACATGCCAGAATTCATGCGCATGAAAAATTTGGCACGGCTGTCGTTATTTTTCCAGATGGTTTTAAAATTGATGTTGCCACTGCTCGGACAGAACATTATGCATCACCGGCCGCTATGCCGACAGTTGAAAAAAGTTCCATAAAACTGGATCTGTATCGTCGTGATTTTACAATTAACACCCTGGTCATTCATCTCAATGGTGACCGGTTTGGAACATTGATTGATTTTTTTGGTGCCTATCAGGATATCAAAGAAAAAGTCGTGCGGGTTCTTCATAACCTGAGTCTAGTTGAAGACCCAAGCCGCGTATTCAGAGCCATTCGATTTGAACAACGTTTTGGATTTCACATTGGCAAACTGACTGACCATCTCATAAAAAATGCAGTCAAAATGAATTTTATCAAGCAATTGGGTGGACGACGCGTTTTTACTGAAATCCGCCTGATTCTTCAAGAAGAGGACCCATTACCGGCTGTCAAGCGCATGCATGAATATGGCATATTAAAAATGCTTCATGAAAATATTCAATGCAACAATGAAATGACCAGACGATTTGGCGAAATAAAAAAAGTGTTGGCATGGCATGAATTGCTCTTTATTGATGAAGCATATGTCAAATGGGCAGTTTATTTCATGGCATTGATCCATGATGCCCAACCTGGCATAATTCATCAGGTGTGTAAAGAGCTTGACATATCCCAACAACACAGGGACATGTTTTGCAAGGAAAGAAACAAAGCCATGTGGTTACTCAGATCCTTGGAGTCATCAAAAAAAACAATCAAAAACAGCGAATTGTATCATGCCATCAAGTTTTATAAAACAGAAATCCTCTTATACATGATGGCATCAGCTAAAAATAAATCTGTGATTCGAATGTTATCTAACTACCATTCTCGTCTGAAACGTTTAAAAACACAAATTTCAGGAAAAGACTTAAAAGAACTTGGCGTCCCGCCAGGCCCTTCCTATAGCAATATACTTACCTCTGTTCTTAATGCACGTCTTGATAATATGGTTGAAACTAGAGAAGATGAAATTAATTTTGTTAAATCATTATTGAATGAAAATGCGTAGGCATATTAGATGTGTATTTAATGGAGCTGAGGGGGATCGAACCCCTGACCTTATGACTGCCAGTCATACGCTCTCCCAACTGAGCTACAGCCCCTAAAAAATTAATTATGAAATTGGCTTTTAGCATCATGATATCATCCTGTCAATAAAAAAATTATTTAATAAGGCATTAATAATTCAGTATGATACGCAGCATGACAAAACCCGCTGATCAAATAGCTATCATCTGTTGACATGGCACTGGATATTCCTGCAAATATTATTAACAACAAAATAAATAAAACAATATAAGTAAATGCGCTAAAAGGCCAATATTCTCTCTGCTTTTTATTTTTATTTAGATATTGCTTCATGATGACCTCCTTTCTGTTATCATTTACAAATACATATCTTCTTAATTTACTTATAAATATTAGCAGGTAGCATGCCATGCATACAATATTTGTTGTAAGAGTCAGGATATCAACAGTGGAATGCAAGAAAATAAATGGTTTGCTTGAATTTATTTCATATCATTTCAATCAATGACAGAAATATATTGATGATATTTTTTGTAAAGAAGGGGATAAATATGTAAAGAGTGTAATTCATGTGTAAAAAACAGCAGAGATTTTGGCTTTTGGCGAGGAATATAACCATTTTGGCAAGTTCGGGTCGTTTTTTTTCATAAACAGCTTTCAAGTCGCCTTGAGAGGGGATATATCTTAGGAATGCTCGGAAAATAAGTTCCCCATTTTAAAATGCTTGACTGTTCAACAATATAAAATCAAGCATATGCGTACCGGGCGCATTCCCAAAAAGTCGGATTTTTTAGAGAGAAACATTGAAAATGATAAATTTCGGCAAACCCAAGAACAGCGTAGG
>Ga0272440_1004044_pt1 | contig 10659 bp, 14 predicted proteins | sample SSMMMBAug17_FD_192440 | JGI IMG/M metagenome (GOLD analysis project Ga0272440, IMG submission 192440) | Marine sediment archaeal communities from Little Sippewissett salt marsh, Falmouth, MA, United States - SSM-MMB-Aug17 | ecosystem: Environmental > Aquatic > Marine > Wetlands > Sediment ... | reverse complement strand
CGCCCTTTCAGGGCTAAAAACAAGCCTACCATTTACCCAGGGCGTTGCCCTGGGCTGGTATGTTGCCGCCCTTTCAGGGCTAAGAAAAATAAAGTCTTTTTGGGAACTGGCAATTTTGGTTACACTCTAATCGTTTGGCACATAGAGACGTAGCATGCTACGTCTCTACAGAACAAAAACCCCGATAAACATTGTTTTGAAATGGGGAACTTATTTTCAGAGCATTCCTTGGTAAACTTTTATCTACCCGAAAACTGATGATCGCCTATTTAAATATATTTATTTCCTCGTATCATCACTTGACAAAACAATCGCGCTCCTGTATGCCAATTAACAGGTTATTTATCATAGTTTTAATATTAACTTGCTGAATCAATGGAGGATAACATGAATGAAACGCCAGCCAGACGCATTAATTTCAGGGCCTTTAAAGTCCTGTGTCGTGAAATGTCAACCTATGAAGATCTGAACACATTGTTCAACGATCTTGTCGAATTGATTTGTCGTTCCTTTGAAGTCAAAGCATGTGCCATTTTGTTATTTGATGAACGTGAACAGGAATTATTTCATGTCGCCACGTATGGTATCAGCGATGAATATCTCTCCAAGGGCCCAATTCCGATACGCCTGGAAGACAGCCCGCTGAAAATGGGGGAGGCGGTTTGTATAGATAACATGATGTGTGATCAGCGGGTGCTTTATCCTGAAGCGGCTGAAAAAGAAGGCTTTCATGCCATGCTTTGCTTTCCCATTACCTGTCGAAAAGATGTTATTGGCATGATTCGGGTATATCACAATGAACCACTCCAATTGGCTGAGTATGACATGGATTCATTTTCAGTCCTGAATCGCCTCTTGGGTCTGGTGATTGAGCATCATGGCATGAAAAATTTTATAGATGATGTTAAACGTTCTTTTTCCAATCTGCCTTTAAGAATGGTTGAAGGAATGGACTCATGACAGCTCGGCATTTCAGAGATACATCGGATTTCTATGCAATTGATTGTGGGGATAAAATTGTTGTTGCGGATCGTGTGTTGACTGTTACTGGACATGAGAGGGAACGACGTTTTGGTATTGAAGATCCCAAAATGTGGGTAAAACGCGCTGTTGAAGATGCCACTGGTATCAAAAAAATTGTTAAGTTGTCATTTCTGGAATCCTTTTACACGACCCTGGCTGGGGTTAAAATCCGATGCTTTCGTAATCCGGATAAGGAAGGGCAAATATTATCATTGGTGCGGGATCATCCGCTGTTTATGCAGGGGGAATCGTATCATGATCCAAAAGGGAATAATATCCGAATCATCGATATTGTTCGCGGACCCAATTTTTTTAATTACATCAATACACTCAAAATGGATCACCGCCAGTATTTCCATGAGGCGTTTCCGGATATTCTCAAAAAGCTGATCAAAGCCTTTGAAGCCATTCGTTTTCTTCATATCAATGATTACCGGCATGGTGATATTCGCAACGATCATCTTGTTTTTCAGAGAAGTACCGGAAATTATGTCTGGATTGATTTTGATTATGATTATAGCGCCACTGAAAATCCATTTGCCATGGATCTCTTTGGTTTGGGCAATCTGTTGTTATATGCCATCGGGAAAGGCTTTCACGATCTTTACATGATTACGAACAATACAAATTTTTATGGCGATTTACAGGATGATCTGGAAGAAAGGGATTTTTCGCTCTTAGATAAATGGCGGTTTATCAACCTTCGAAAAATATTTCCCTACATTCCCAAAATGTTCAATGATGTATTGATGCATTTTTCGAAACGATCAAATGTTTATTATGAAACAATAGATGAATTATTAGAGGATATAAATCGTTGTTATTATTCCTTTTTTGCATAAAGGAGGCAAGCATTGAAACATTCAATTCTTATCGTTCTCAAAGATTCGGTCAGTTCAAGAGAAGCGCTTGAATATATATCTCTCTTACCATTTTGCAAAGAGGACGTTGACATTACGTTAATGCATATATTCAGAAAAACGTCCATGAGCGAAGAACTGATGGGAGAAAATTTTACTGATGAAGAAACGCAAAAATGGCAAAAACAACTGGATAATGCGAAAGCTGTTCTGGTATCCCATGGTCTGAAACCTGAAAAAATTCATACCAGGCTGGTTTCAGATGCCTATCCAACTGTTGCTGATGGTATAATCGACCAATTGAAAAAGGGGAATTATGGCACCCTTGTATTGGGCCATCAGAAAAAATCGCGTGCTGAAGAGTTTGTTAAAGGCGATATTTCAATGAAACTTTTGCGCAGTCTGGAAGGGGTTGCTATTTTGTCAATTACTTAAATTAAATATATTGGAGCATGTCTTAAAATGGCGGAAAAATGTTTTCAAGATTGTTTTCCAGATCATGTCGCCATATGCTATGGGTGTGGCCGAAACAATCCAGAAGGATTACAGATTAAAAGTTATTGGGAGGGTGATGAAGGTGTGTGTCGTTTCACGCCCAAACATTATCATACCGCATTTCCCAATGTTGTTTATGGTGGATTGATTGCGGCATTAATCGACTGTCACAGTATTTGTACTGCGATGGCACATGCTTATCGTGTGGATCATCGTGAACTAGGTTCAGAACCTGTCCTATATTTTGTTACCGGCGAATTGAATATCAAATATCTCAAACCCACACCCATGAATACGCAATTAATCCTTAAAGCGCATGTTACAGAACAGAAAGCCAGGAAAGCATACGTGCATTGTTCTGTTTTTGCAGATAATATTGAAACCGCACAAGCTTCAGTTTTGGGGGTTCGTGTGCAATCATACGCATAAAACATTTTATAAGTTCCGATAGGTTTTCGGGTATAAAAAAGTATTCGTCGGGTATGACAAAAAAAATAATTGTCAAATAAAAATGTGCAATCTCGGCAATTGCAAGAACAGCGTAGAGACGTAGCATGCTACGTTTCTACAGTACAGTTACCTCAAAACGAACTATATATTAATAATGGGGAAGTTATTTTCAGAGAATCCCTAAGGTCAACCCAATGATGAACAATGTCGCATTTTTTGAAGGAGTTTTATAATGATTTTAAACAAAGTAACCACAACAATCGATTCGGAAAAATGTATTGGATGTGGTTTATGTATATCTGTATGTCCGGCAGATACCCTATCATTACAAGATGGCAAAGCTGTTGTAACAGGAGATGAATCCATTCAGTGTGGACATTGCTCGGCAATTTGTCCTCAGGAAGCAATCTCAGTAAGCGCCCTGGATAATTCATTATTTTGCACCACATTTGAAGAACAAACCGATTGGCTGGATTTTGGAAAACCCGACATCCAACAGCTTGTTCATCTGATGCGGTCGCGTCGGTCCTGTCGCAATTATGAAAACAAACCTGTTCCCTTGGAGACATTAAATGATCTGATTAAAATCGGCATATCTGCACCATCAGGATCAAATGTTCAGAAATGGTCGTTTACTGTTTTACCGGATCGGGATACTTTGTTGACATTGGGACGTTATGTACTGTCATATTTTAAAAGATTGAACCGTATGGCCGAGTCATATCCGCTTCGTCTGGTATCCTACTGGTTCAGCAAGGATGAATTGGGGCAATATTACACGAATTATTATCATCGGGTAAAAGAATCAATCAATATGTTTGAAAATGAAGGTGTCGACCGCCTGTTTCATGGCGCAACAGCAGCCATTCTTATTGGCGGAAATAAAGAAAAATATGGCGGTACGCCTCAGGAAGATGCACTTCTGGCCAGTCAAAATATCCTGCTTGCAGCTCATTCAATGGGTTTGGGTACCTGTTTAATTGGATTTGCTGTTGAAGCAATGAAAAGGGATGCATCAATAAATGAACGTTTGGGCATTCCAACTTCAGAATCCATCTATTCTGTTATTGGAATTGGATATCCCAAAGAAAAATATCAAACTGTTGCCGGTCGTAAACCTATAGATATTCGTTATTTCAATGCAAAAGAATAAACAGACATTACCAAAGCCAAAACGATTATCCTATCCATCAGATGAAAAGAATATTCAATGGCTGCCAATGCTTTTAGATACATATTTTGTGGCCGACAAAGTCATTTATGATGGCCTTCGAAAAGAATTGAAAAAAGGAAAAACACTGGCATGTGCCTGTGGATGCTCCAATTGCTGTTATACACATACAACCATTCCTATGTATCCCCTTGAAGTTGTGGGGCTGTATTGGTATGTCATTGAAAAAATTTCTGGAAAACGCCGATCTTCCATTCAATCACAGCTTCAGGCAAGTGAAACAATTCAATCCTGTCCCTTTCTCATTGATGATCGTTGTGGGGTTCATCCCATGCGGCCAATGGCCTGCCGATTTTTTAACGTGTTCAATAAAGTCTGTGCGCAAAAGGAAGATCCCTTTTATTCCAGACGATATGATGTTTTTACACCCAATGAAGATGCCAAAAATAAAGCGCTCATGAAAATGTTTCCATTTCATGAAATATTTGGGAAACAACAGCAAGAACTGGCAATCAAGAATCAGTCCCTGAACAATATGGTTCAAAACCTTCATGAAATTGACTGGTCTAAAATTGCCAGACGAATGGAATCAAAATAATGGCTATGATCAGTAATTATCGCATCAAAAAAATCATACATACATTAAATGAATTATACCCTGAAGTAAAAACACAACTTCATCACAACAATGAATTTGAACTTTTGATAGCAACCATATTATCGGCGCAATGTACCGATCGACAGGTCAATGCAGTTGTCCCAAAACTGTTTCAGCGATTAAAGACACCTGATGATTATATTAAAGTGAACACTGAAACACTTGAATCACTCATTCATTCCACTGGATTTTATCATAACAAAGCCAAAAACATAAAAAAATGCTGTGAAATGCTTCAAACAGAATACAATTCTCAGGTACCAGGAGAAATGAAAGAACTGGTCAAACTGCCCGGCGTTGGGCGAAAGACAGCCAATGTTGTTCTGGGCGCTGTGTTTGGTAAGCAGGCAATTGTTGTTGACACCCATGTATCCAGAATTTCACAGCGATTGGGTCTAACAACCCTGAAAAATCCTGAAAAAATTGAACAGGATCTGATGGCTTGTATTCCCAAAAAAAAATGGAATAATTTTTCGTTGCAGCTCATTCATCTGGGACGTCAGTTTTGTAAGGCAACAAAACCGAATTGCCAGAATTGTCCACTATCCAGATGGTGTGAATTTTTTCTAAAAAATGAAAAAAATATTCAGGAGAAATGATGAATACATCACAAATAGATCAGAGGCTTTTAGAAATCATCAAAGAACGTCTTCAATCAGGTAAATTGCCCTGCGCGGTTGCCTTTGATATTGCCAAAAAAAATGGTATTCGCCCGCAAACAATTGGTGAGACAGTCAATGCTGCTGATATTCGATTGTGTAAATGTCAATTGGGACTGTTTGGTTATTCGCCAGAAAATAAGATTATCAAACCCCTTGATTCAGTTAACCCCGAACTGGCGCAGGAAATTATTGACACAAAAAAAGATAATGTGATTCAATGCGTTCAGATATGGGAAGTCGCGAAAAAACTAGGTATGAGAAAACTTCATGTGAGTTGTGCGTGTGAAAGCTTAAAATTAAAAATTAAAGGGTGTCAATTGGGTGCGTTTTAGAGAGGGAGGTTCCGACTGGCGCCCAAATCTTTATATTTGAAGCCATGCCCACGAAACAATGAAATAGAACAATAAATGATATTATCTTGTTTGTTATTTTACCTGTCATATGCTATGATTGATTATATATTTTATAAAAATGACAAACTCAAATTTAAGAGGTAACTATGCGTCCAATACAAATCGCTAAAAACATATACGATGTTGGTGTCAATGATTGGAATGTCCGAGATTTTCATGGGTATTCAACACCAACTGGAAGTACATATAACGCTTTTTTAATTATTGATGACAAAATTGCGTTAATTGATACAGTCAAAAAAGAATTTGCCAATCAATTAATTAATAATATCTCCGAAATTGTTCCACTTGAAAAAATTGATTATGTGATCAGCAATCATACAGAAATGGATCATTCCGGTGGATTACCTGCCATTATGCACCGCGTTGGAATAGAAAAACCATTGTACTGTTCAAAAATGGGGCATAAAAACCTGGCCATGCATTATAGAAATAATTGGAACTATCATGCTGTTGAAAATGGTGAGGAACTCAATCTTGGTGAAAGGCAACTGACCTTTTTGGAAGCCAGAATGTTACATTGGCCAGACAGCATGCTTACTTATGAAAAGAAGGGTAAAATTCTGTTTTCAAGTGATGCTTTTGGGCAGCATTATGCCGGATATGAAAAATTTGATGATCAAATTGATACGGATGCCTTGCTTCATTATTCAAAAAAGTATTTTGCAAACATTATTCTTCTGTATGCCGGTCAGGTACAAAAATTGTTAAAAACAGTCAATGACATGGGGCTTACGTTCAACATGATTTGCCCTGATCATGGCATCATATGGCGAAAAAGACCCGATGTCATTCTAGATGCCTATGAGAAATGGAGTTCACCAATATGTCTAAAAAAAGCGGTGGTTGTTTATGACACCATGTGGCAAAGCACGAGTACGATGGCCGAAAAAATATGTGAAGGCATTGTTTCTGAAGGTGTCAATGCGCGCCCAATGAATCTAAGAACCAATCATCGAAGCGATATTATGACCGAAGTATTAGATGCCAGCGCGCTAGTGATTGGTTCCCCCACATTAAACAACAATGTGTATCCCACTGTAAGTGATTTCCTCACTTATATGAAAGGGTTACGTCCCCAAAATAAAATTGCCGCAAGTTTTGGTTCTTATGGATGGAATGGGGCGTCAATCAAAATTCTCAATAGTGAATTGGCATCAATGAAATTTAATATGATTGATGAAACTGGCTTGAAAATTCAGTACGTACCTGATGACAAAGGATTAAATTCGTGCTTTGAATATGGACAAACAATTGCAAAAGCCATTTGCCAATCGTTACAGTAACAATCAAACCTTTATTATGAGAATACCAGTCATTGAAGCAAGCAATTGTGTCTTGTGCGAAGTGTGTACAACAGTCTGTCCCTCAGTTTTTCAATTGAATGACCTGGGCTTTATCGGAATTGTCGAAATGAATCAATATCCTGAAAATGATATTGACCTGGCCATTCAGAACTGTCCGAAAGATTGTATCTATTGGGAAGAACAATAATTTAGGAAAGCTTGAAAAATCAGTTTCCCCATTTATTGGAGACTCAAATATTTAGATTTGGAAGGAAAAGCGTGTAATGTCCAAATCTAATAATTTGGGATGCCAGCTAAAATGGCGGACTTATTATATGAGCATAACTTGATGGATAAATTGTGGCGTAAAAGAATGATTTTACGCCACTAATATACATCTTAGTCATTGTTGGTATTATTTGCATCCAATGAACTGATCCGCGATTCAACATCTGAAAGCATCATTTTTAAATCTTGTGCTTCCTCGCGTAATGACTTGAGTTCATCTTCTTTGGTGACATAACCATATTCAGGCTGAACTGGCATCAAAAAAGGCGCTGCATATTGTCCGCTTCGCCCTCTTCCAAAACCAAAACCGCCTCTTCCACGGCCCTGAGCCGGATATCCACGAAAACCTCGTCGATTCATCCGACCGCCACCATAACCATATCTAACTCCCCGGCTGTTTTGGCCGCAATAACCGCGTCCGCCGCCGGTCATTGGTCCACCACCCTGTGGGCCACTCCCATCAAAACCAGGCATATGAAACCTCCTTTAAAAATTAGTGTTATCCATTGCCGCGTCCCTGATTTTGGCCACGACCTTTACCGCCGCCACCGCCACCACCGCGACGTCCACCAGAACCTTTTCCCCGACCACCAGAATTACATCGTCCTTTTCCCTGGCCGGTTCCTCTACCCTGACCCCTTGGGCCTGTTCCATCTTGATTTGGCATTTGGCTTACCTCCTTATGTTTATGCTGAAAACAGCGTTTTCGATGTCGTCTTTGATGACCATTTTCCATATATTCATAATTGCCGCCATCAATTTGAATGCCTTTACCATATGTCAATGCATTACCCACAATTGTTCGTCCAATATTCAATATTCTGCCAAAGGTCTGTCTGGATACATTCATTAACAGCGCAGCCGAAGCCTGATTCATTCCTTCAACATCAATTAATCTGATGGCCTCCATGCTTTCCACAGGAAGCTTTAAGTATTCGATATTCTCATGCATTTCGAGTGTTGGGATGTATGTTATCCTTTGTGGTTGCTGCAATATAAATCTTGTTTTGATTGGTCTTGCCATTGAATTATTCCTTTGAATATCCATCATTGATCATCATTTCGGCCATTTTTATTGCTCTTGCTCTTAATCCAAAATAAATAGAACAAGAGCAAGATTGAACGCAAGAACAAGAATACCATGTGGCCGAAACGATGATCAATTGCGAATAAACGATCACTTTGAAAATCATGAAAATTAGTTCCTCATCTATTGGCATCCCAAATCTAAAGGGTTGGGACGCCTAAAAGAATAGTGAACATTTTTTCAGATCATTCCTTGTATTTTTTTTGTGAATATGCTCAATAAAGTAATGGCTTCTTGATGAAATGTCAAGGAAATTTTTGTCATTTGACCAAAATTTTTTTATCATATTGTAATTATTGCATGATCAGTGATTGCATGACAAGTCAAATCCGCCTGGTATTGGAAAGAATATGTCGTTATGGCGTTATGGCAAGTTTTTTTTTGAAAAAATGATATGATTTGTGGCTTGAGTTGTGGCTTAAGTTTTCGGGTATAAAAAATTATTCGCCGGGGTATGTCAAAAAAATAATCATTAAATAAAAATGTATGATCTCGGTAATTGCAAGAACAGCGTAGGGCTAAAGCCGGCAAAAGCCCAACGCTGAATTGAGAAAGGGCGCCCTCAGCTTTCATTGGCGCTGAATTGGTAATACAATGCTTTTCATCAATATTGAATTCAACAAACAATTTATTGATATGATCGTCCAACTTTGGTTTTTCCTGGCATATTTATTGCCCTCGTTCCCACGCTCTGCGTGGGAACGCATATTGGACGCTCTGCGTCCAGTGCATTGTATTACTTAAAGAAAAGCATAAAATCATAGACGTCCCCTTTTCCTTTTCCAAACTCGATTTAATAACTGCTCCGATTATTCATGCTCAAAAAGATCAAATGCACGGAGTTTAGAATAATGACACTTGATTTTACTAACATAATCCTCTGAATCCTGCAAGATTGTTGGCACAAAGCCATAATTTTTCGTCTTTATGTTTAAGACATTAAAGCTACCCAAATATTACATTGAAATGCATATTTTTGTGTTTATTATGATAGAAAGTACTTACAGCGAATAACGACTAAGCTCACAGGCGGCAAAAGCAAAAAAGGAATTTCTTTTGAAATGAGAACGTTCTTTAGCCAATAATTTGCCAACTGGTAAAAAACGCGATTGCTTTTGGCGTCCTGTGGAGGGCTGTGTTATTCGCCCTACCACGGTTTGAGTTTTGTTCGAGTACCCTTTGAAAGAGACGTAGCATGCTACGTCTCTACGGGACATTATTTTTTTTTGTATTATCAAGATACAATGAATATGTTATTTTTCGAGTTGTCCTAAGGAATAATGACAATGGTATCATCATTAATATCACCATTGTTACCCCATACTTTGTTAACTGTGTGATGAGTAAAAAATTTCAAATAATATGATGAAGTTATAGAAAAATAACTAATAGGCCATGATATTTCAATCGTTTCCATGTTAATACTGTAATTAGTAATATCTAATATGTTTGTATATTGATTGTAATCATCTGGATCGTTAGAAATATCTTGTAAGTCAATATTCGGATTATTTGATTCTGAAAGAAATATTGAAAATGCATATGCCTGTCCACCTTTATTGACAGGCATAAAATATAGCCAATTGTTTTTATACTCACCAGTTGGCAGAGAAGTACCAGCCTTGTCAATTCTGAGAAACATTGAGTTATTATCCTTTGCAAGGTATATATTTGTTATATCTATGCCATCATATGTCACGACATCACCATTGGGATCAGATAACATTGGAGAGATACTATTCCAATCATCTGTTGATCCATCAATGTTGATTGTTGCTTCAGGTATTTTTTTAGATTCTGAAACAATCAGTTGATAATCGGTTTCTGAATAAGTTATAACTTCAAATTTGATATTATCGGAATTTGTACCTTCAAGCAATATTCCCTGGGCGAAATAACATTCCCAAAAGCCACTGGATAGGGTAAATGTTTCAGATGTAATATTATCTGTGACTTGATACATTTTATCATATTCTTCTATATCCCCCAATTCACATGATAATGCAATTATTTGAGCATTTTTATCAATAGAGTTTCCATCCCAAGTAAAAGTAACTGGCTGGTTTGGGGATAGTATTGAATAATCTTCATGTGATGTAAGCTTAGGGATAGAATTTATTAAAGGAAGAGGTCTGGATTGTTCGGTATCGTAATAATTAATTGATGTTGATTCATTTTTGCCATTGAAATAATGTAGTGTTATTTCGTATTTTCCATCTCCATATTGTAATAAATCATCCGCTTGAATATGATCGTATTTATATTT
>Ga0272440_1004043_pt1 | contig 10660 bp, 4 predicted proteins | sample SSMMMBAug17_FD_192440 | JGI IMG/M metagenome (GOLD analysis project Ga0272440, IMG submission 192440) | Marine sediment archaeal communities from Little Sippewissett salt marsh, Falmouth, MA, United States - SSM-MMB-Aug17 | ecosystem: Environmental > Aquatic > Marine > Wetlands > Sediment ... | reverse complement strand
GGTTTCGATGGTTGAACTGATTTTTCTGTTGCAATGGATGGATAATGTTCAGAACATACAGAAGGTTTTATTTCACTGACTGCAAGAATCGGAAAAAACAGATCAAATTCCTGGTAAAACTGCTGTTGCTGTTTGGGCGTGCTTGCCAGTATGGGGCATAACAAATTTTTGAGATCTTGCGGCTTTCTGTTTTGTGCATGCTGATGAACAATGTCATACACGCGAATATAGTGATCTGGCGTCAGGAAAAAACCCAGTTGTCGCAGACGTTCTAAAAATATATCAAACAGCAAAAAGGCATTGTTTTTTCGTGTTTTTAACTGCTGATAAAAATCATTGAAATCAAGATGTCTGTCGTTTAAATTCACTTTGTATTCAACCTTTGTATCAACATGTTTAAATCGTCTTTATTTTTCGCCAAAACAGAATATGCTGATTTCATGCGTTCATCCGGTTTTTCAGGATCAATGCCAAGGGTTTTCATAATAGACATCCAGGCAATGCATTCTGCTGTGGCCGGCTTTTTTTTCAGGTTCAATTTTCGAATTTATTTTTAGAAAATGCGCAACAGCCGCCTGAATAAAATCATCACTGACCAATGGGTTATTATCTGTATCCCGAAATCGGCACTGAATAATTTGGGTGAGTTGTTCTTCATCTGGAAAATCAATATGAAAATAGACACATCGCCGCAAAAAAGCATCCGGCAAATTTTTTTCTGAATTACTGGTAATCACAACAATGGACCGATAATTGAGATCTGCCGCATAGGTCTTACCGGTTTCTTTGACTGTAAAAGTCATGCGTTCAATTTCGACCAAAACGTCATTGGGCAGATCGCGGGGGGCTTTGTCAATTTCATCAATAAAAATGATGGAGCGAACTTTATTCTTTGTTCGGGTCAGCAAAATGGCTTTTCCAAGGGCTTCAAAAGACACATATTTTTTAATATCAATTTCAACATTGGGTAACTGACTGTCCTGAAATCGACGTAAGGCATCGTACCGATAAAACATATCACTGGCTGTGGAAATTGTTCCAGAACACGCAGCTGCTTGCGTAAAAGCGTGATATATATGTCGTTATCTTTATGGCTGTAGCTGATAAAAATATTTTTTAAGGGATGCATATTTTTTTCCTGTAAATGAATGATATTGGGCGTATGTACAGTTTAGGGGAAAATGTTGCCTCAAGCAAAAACCAAAACCCAACCAATGTCCGAAACCAATGTAGGGGCGAACCTTGTGTTCGCCCGCCGGACTAAAACCAAAAACGAACCGATATCAAAAAAACAATGTATATGGGTTCATGGTTTAACTTCACCATTCAGACATTGGTTTGACTTCGGTTTCTGTTAGAGGGCGAACATAAGGTTCGCCCCTACACTGGTTTCAGACATTGGTTTGATTTCGGTTTCTGTTAGAGGGCGAACACAAGGTTCGCCCCTACATTGGTTTCGGACATTGGTTTGATTTCGGTTTCTGTTAGAGGGCGAACATAAGGTTCGCCCCTACACTGGTTTCGGACATTGGTTTGATTTCGGTTTTTGTTCGAGGCAGCATTTACTTCCCTTAACCTTTACATACGCCCTTCCCTCAGTTAATGAATGCATATAATCATGCAATATATATCATATCAAATCGAATGAAACAATAATTAACTACTAAGTAAGCGATCATAAATTTTCGGGTATATCGTAGTAAATGTTTTGTTATTCGTCTGGTTGGTCGAACCTTATGCTTGTCTCGAACAAAAACCATTATCAAACCTATGAGCAAAACCAATGTAGGGGCGAACCTTATGTTCGCCCTCCGAACAAAAACCGGTATCAAACCTATGTTCGAGAATGAATTAGAAACGTTTGCCTCGGACATAGGTTCGCAAACGGTTGTAGTTCGGGGGGCGAACACAAGGTTCGCCCCTACATTGGTTTCGGACATTGGTTGGATCTCGATTACTACGATCTACCCGAAAATTTATGATCGCTTACTTACAGCAAGGCAGAAATAATGCCCCGGTTATAGCTATAAAAATCCATCAATGCAAAGTTGCGGCAAAGCCGCGACCGCCTACATTCATTTTCGGACATAGGCTCAAAAAATATACAAGAAATCGGCACCCTTCATATTCCAGTTAACACTTTTTTTGTACGATTTGTCTTATGTAGAGACGCACGGCAGTGCGTCTCCGAGCAGAGAAAGGGCAAACATTTTTTGGTTCTTAATTTCAAAGCATCGATAGACCTTTCTTCGCTCGGAGACGCACTGCCGTGCGTCTCTACAAGGGGAAACACAATCACAATTCTGGAAAAAATGTTAACTACTTTTCAACAAATATGAAGGATGCCAAGAAATCTTTACAGGGCAGATTGAATTATTCATAGAGACGCACGGCTGTGCGTCTCCGAGGGAAGAAAGGGCACTCAATTCTTTGAAGTAAAGAACTAAAGAATGTTTGCCCTTTTATCAGATGCCCGACACCCAACCATTTGTTCCCAAACATAGGTGTGATTCCGGGGGCATACAAGATTTCCATTACTTACCTTGAAAAGGTGATTACAACTTAAATTTTCCAACCATCTCCTGTAATTCATTGGCCACCTGTGACAGTGAAACCGCAGAATCATTTACCTGCTGGGCATTCTTATTGGCATCTTTTGCAGCAAGGTTTACCCCCTGAATGTTCCTTGACACTTCACTCGCACCTTGTGCCGCTTCACCTGCATTTTTGGATGAATCTGTCGCTCCGGTGGCAACTTCGTTGATGTTGGTTGCAATATTATTGGCACCATTATTGGCCTCACCAATGTTGGATGCAATTTCATTGGCTGCTTTGGTTTGCTCTTCAACCGAACTGGTAATCACCCTAACCGATTCGTTGATTTTATTAATAATATCAGAAACTTCTCCAATTACTTTTATGGCATCCTGTGTATTCCCCTGAACGCCTTCGATTCGCCTGGCAATGTCTTCAGCCGCTTTGGCACTCTGATTGGCCAGTTCTTTTATTTCATTGGCCACAACAGCAAAGCCTTTTCCAGCATCACCGGCTGATGCGGCTTCAATAGTTGCATTCAAGGCGAGCAGGTTGGTTTGTTCGGCAATTTGTTTGATAACCTCGGTTACTTCACCAATGGCTTTGGCAGCTTCACCCAGGGTATTCATGGCAGCAGTTCCCTGATCCGCAATTGTAATGGCTCTGGCAGAAACCTGGGAGCCTTCATTGGCCTGTTTGCCAATTTCGTTCATAGACATGGTCATTTCTTCAACAGCGCTGGCCACTGCACTCATATTGTGGGACATTTCTTCGGCTGTGCTGGAAACTGTCTGGGCATTGACACTCATTTCTTCAGCAGCAGAGGCCATGGCGTTGATATTGGCAGACATCTCCTCTGTTGCTGATGCCACTGTTTCCGATTGAGCTGTCATTTCTTCGGAACCACTGGCCAGCATGGAAGAAATATTAGACAATTGGTCGGATGAGGTTGACAGTGTGCCAGAATGATTTTGAATTTTTTCAATAACTGAATGAAGATTGGCCACCATGTCTCTCAAGGCCAGCATGAGGGTGTCTTTTTCAGATCGAAGTTCTATTTGAACTGACAGGTCACCCGATGCAATGGTTGCAGAAATATCAGCAATATTTTGTGTGGCCTGGGTCAACGCGTTCAGATTGTCATAAATGTGGGTGTATTTATCAAATTCTGCCTGTGTATCAGTATCTGGTGGCGAAATGTCTGTGTCTATGGATAAATCGCCAACACTAATCATCTGAAGGTTGTTGGCCAAACGATCTATTTCAATCTGGTTGTACTGGCCGATTTTTTCTGCAACTTCAGCATGTTTTTTAGTTTCTCGCATGAGTTTGTTGACTTGTGTTTTATCAATTACAACTTCCAAAGCCCCCAGAATTTTTCCTTTTCTGTCCTTAATGGGTTCAGCTGTGTATTCAATTTCCAAATCCTGGCCCGATGGGTGAACATCAGTTTCTCGGGTACATTGTCTGCCATTGGCCATTGTTTGGGCACAGGCACACTCCTTGGTGTTGCAGTCTCCGGCTTTGATCAAATCGGAACATTTTTTGCCAACTATGGCTTTGGCATCCATACCCAGAAGTGCAGCCCCATTTTTACTGATAAATCGTATATTGAATTCATTATCAATAATCATTGCCAATGGGACAGGAAAGGCATTGATATATTTGACAAACATATCCATCAATGCGTTGCCGCCAGCAATGACATCGGCAAATGCCCCGGCAAACTGTTTTTCATCGCCTCTTTCATTGAATTTTCCTTGTTCCATCATATTAACCAGTTCTTTAAATTCATTGATCATCTGGTCAATGGTTTCAGGCACTGTATCAATTGCCTGGGATAATGTGCCAATTTCATCAGTGGTGTCAGCTTTCAATCGTTGAGAAATATCCCCCTGTGAAACAGCCCTGGCAGCCTCAACAGCTTTAATAATGGGGCGGGTGATTGATTTTGCGAAAAACATGGCGATAAAAACAATAACAACTATACCCACAATGCCAATGATAAGAATCAGCCATCTCAGGGCAGTAACAGATTTAAATGCTTCACTTTTTTGTTTTTCCGCAATCAGTGCCCATGTTTCATTGCCAACAGTAACAGGGGTATAACCCATTAATTTGTATAAATGATCATGTTCATCAAAAAAGAGCATTTCACCGGTTTTGCCGCCCAGTGCTTTTCGAACCGGTTCAATATCCATTTTTCCAGTTGTGGGGTTTTCCAATGAGTGTTTCACAGAATAATTCTCTGGATCTAAAACCGAATCAGAGCGCATTAGCATGTCAGAACCTACCAGATAGGTTTCCCCAGTTTTTCCCATGCCCTGGCGGGTTTGCATCAACTCATTGATTGTGTCAATTGATAATTGAAGGGCAACAATTAATTCAACCTCACCATCAATGATCAGCGGTTCAGCGATAAATGATGCAGGCGCATTGTTGCTGGGCGGATAGAGTTCGACATCTGATAGTGCCGATTTTTTTGTTTGCAATACTTCTCGTACCAATTTTCCCAGAGCTGAACTGGCATATTTTCCAGAAATCATGTTGGTGTTGTAATCCGATTCATGAGTGACTGTGTAAAACACACGGCCTTTGGGATGAATTAAGAATAAATCATAGTAATGATTTCGTTCAACATAATCAGTATAAAAATCTGTTTTTTTGTGGGCAAGTTTGGGGGCAATGGCTTCTTCCATATCCATTTTGGTAATTATTCCCCAATGCAATCCTTTGATATCCAGAGGGGCGGCTTCAATCATAACCAATGCCCCTTTGCTGTCTGTAAAAACCTGTTCAAAAGGTTTCATGGTTTTAATTACTTTATCAATATATTCTGTATGAATTTCATAGCCAATAATATATCGGCCATTGCCCATAGTCAGCATATCACTGCGAAAGGCAGTCAAATTATTGTGAAATCCCACCAGATATGTTTCCCCGGTTTTGCCCATACCGGCTCGGGGTTGAACAATGGCATTGATATCTTGGGGAGGCAGCTGAAGGGCACAGACACCGATTATTGTACCATTGCTGTTTTTGATTGGTGCGCCAGCAAAAGCAGTAGGTTTGCCATTATTGGGTGAGTAGGATGTAAAATCCCAGAATTCCGATGACCCGGTATCCAGCACTTTTCGCCAAAGCCTGGCCAGACCTTCATTTTGCAATGGACCCATTTTAAGACTTTTGCCCAGATCTTCTTTTTGTTGGGCTGTAAATCCAACAGTGCCATTATCGCCAAAAATAATATAGCAATCCAGATAGCCATAGCGCCGAATATAGTTTTGAAAAAAGGCCTGACTGTTTGCCAACATATTTTGATATAATTTTGATTTTGTCCCCAATTCTTGCTTTTCGTGCTGATACACTTTTAGCATTTCAATCAAGCCAGTCACATCCTGACTGCTGGCAAGGGTTTCTACATCAACAAGATAGCGCTTGAAAAGGGCTTCAATCTGCCCTTTTTTCAAATATTCTGCTGCTTTCAATCGGCCAAACGCTTCATTCCTGAGGGTGGAAACTGTTTTCAGAACAATATCCAGGTTGACTTTTTGTTCATGATAGAATTTTTCAACCTGCTTTTTTTTAATTGATCTGAGTGATACCAGCTGATTATTGGTTAACTCTGAAATGGCTGAGCTGGATTTAGATAATGCAATGATACCCATGATAATAAATGGTATCAACCCTACCAGTAAGAATACGATAATTAATCGTGTTCCTAGTTTCATGTTGCGCAACATAATGTTTTCTCCTTTTTTTAAATATTATTTTAAAAACCGACAGGCATTTAAAATCACCAGCAAATTATCTTTAAGCTTACAAACACCGGTGACAATCTCATTATCTCTGGCATCAAGGCCATCATTTAAATTCTGATCCGAGGTGCGGTTTTCCTCAATTTGTTCCTCAGACACCCGAACCACATCACTGATACGATCCACTAACACACCAAAAGATTCACCAATATTGGTTTTAAATAATATGACCCTGCCTGATAAATCAGTTTCATCAGATGTCTCAAGCCCCAAGAGTCGTTTGAGATTAATTACCAGATGAATCTGCCCCCGAATGTTGACATAGCCCTTAATAAAGGTTGGTGAATGAAACACCGGGGTAAATTCTACTTTTGATGTGATTTCTTTGACCCCCAAAATATCCACACCAAACAGTCGGCCTGACAACCAGAAGGTACAAAAATCGCGACGATTATCTGCTGCCGATTGCTTCACTGTAACGACAGTTTCTTCGTCAATATCTTTGGAATCGCCAGCACCATTCAGCAATTCAGAAATTTGCAACAATAGACGTTCTCGATCAATTTTTACCTGATAGGCGTCAAAGCCAGATTTCAAGGTGCGGATACGATCTGCTTCTGTGTCCAAAGCGGTAACTGCCATTGCTGGAATATGGTTAAATCTTTTGTCCGAACGAATGGCTTTTATAAACTCCCAGCCATTCATTTCAGGCATTTCAATATCTGAAACGATTAAATCAACTTTTTCCTGTGCTAATTTTTCCAGACCTTCCTTACCATTTTCAGCCACCACAACATCATGGCCATCCGCCTCAATGTATCGTTTTTCCAGTTGTTGGAGGAAAATGGTGTCTTCAACCAAAAGGATTTTTTTCTTGCCTGAGTGGATTTTTTGCTGCTTTTTACGTTCAGCAAACCAATCGGGCTCCAATAGCTCAATCAGTCGATAGATATCCAGAAAAAGGGTCAGACGTTTTTGAATAATTGCAGTGCCCAATAATCCATCTTCCATATAGCTTTCAATATTGAGCTGCATGGGGGCTTCTGCAGTATCTACAACAGCAGATAGTAAAATGCCAAAGGGACGTTTGATATGTTTGGGAAGTAAAAGAAAAAGGGTTTGTTTTTCAATGCATGGAGAAACAGACAGAATCTGTTCCAGACGAACAATGCGAGTGGAAACATCGTCAATAGTAATAAAGGCTTTATTGCCAATTTTTTCAATCTGATCCACTGATATTTTTTCAATTCGCCGAACCAGGGGCAAGGGAATAGCAAACTGTTCAGTTTCACCACTCTTGATTAACAACACAGTCTGTGTTTCACGCGCCACAATTTCTTTGGTTTGACCGGGGGAATCATCCTCAAAATTGCTGTTTAATTCAACCCGAGTATGTCTGGCAATGCCTTCAATATCCAAAATCAGCGCAACTTTGCCATCCCCCATGACAGTGGCACCAGAATAAATATCCAGGTTTTTTATTGCTGAATGCATGGGTTTGACAACAATTTCCTCGGTGCCAATGACTTGATCCACAATCAAACCAAATCGCTTTGCACCAATTTTAACCACAGCAAACGTCAGAGAGCGTTGGGGTTTTTCCTTTCCTGCCAATGCAGCAGCGGCATACTTTCGATAGGTTTCTGTGATATCAGAACGATCATTTTCAGAAAATGCTTTATATCGGGCAAGGACTTCAGCCATGCGAATCATGGGAAGCAATTGCCCGCGCAGTCGATACACTTCCTGTTCTCCGGCACATTCAATTTTAGTATAAACATCATTTTTATACAGAGACACCAGTTCTTCAAGGTTGACTTGAGGAATTGCATAGCGAAAATCATCCACCACAACCACCAGACAGGGAATAATTGCCAGAGTCAATGGCAATCGAATGTTCATGCTGGTGCCCTGGCCTGGTGTGGAATCCAATTCCAGGGATCCGCCCAATTGTTCAATAGAAGTCCTGACAACATCCATGCCCACCCCTCTGCCAGAGACATCGCTGATTGTTTCAGCAGTAGAAAAACCAGACATCATGATCAATGCATTAATCTCCTTCTCTGACATTTGCGCAAGCTCTTCACTGGTTTTAATACCATTTTCTATGGCACGCCCTTTGACAGCCTCAGAATCAATTCCTTTGCCATCATCCTTAATCATGATATTAATTTGCCCGGCTTCATGATAGGCTTTGACCAAAATCTGACCCATCTCTTTCTTACCAGCTTTTTTACGAATGTCAGGGGTTTCCACGCCATGATCACAACTGTTTCTGATCAGATGAATCAATGGATCAGAAAGGGATTCCAGAATGGTTTTATCCAGTTCGACCTCCTGGCCCTGCATGTTAATTTCTATCTGCTTATTGAGTTTTTTGGACAAATCACGCACAATGCGGGGCAGTTTGGAAAAAACATTGCCCACCGGCTGCATGCGTGTGCGCATGATCGTTTCCTGAAGTTCTGATGTTACAATATCCAGACGCTGTGAAATCCCATTCATAACCGGATCCGACTTATCCGCAGCCAAAAGATGTTGATTTCTTACCAAAACCAGCTCACCGGCAAGGGTCATTAACTGATCGAGAATATCCACATGAATCCGAATGGTTTCCGAATGATCAGTGGATGATTTTTGGACGATTTCATCTGAAATGTCAGGGTGTGAAACCTTTTTGGGTTTTGTGGATTCTTTTTTCTCAGGTACTGTTGTTTTGGGTGAGGTTAATGGTTGTAACCTTCTGGTATCATTGGATTTATTTGCTTGGTTGGCTGCCAGCATATCCACCTGCCGGATATTTGACATTGACAGTGCTGTAACATTTTCAATATTTCCCGGGTCGATAGACGTTGCAAATAGCACATGGTACATCAATGGGTGCGCATAAATTTCATCCATTGAGATATCCTGGGCTTCAGTATGCAATTGTGCATCAATAATATACCCATTTTGAAGCAGCTTCTTAACCACAGACAAGGGCGATATGCCTTCTTTTGTCTGAATATCGTGAAGATTATAGGCCAAAACATAGGCATAATTGCTGGATGATGGAATATGTTTCAGGGTATACTGACTGATATCAAAATCAATGGTTTTTCCTTTAACATCTTTGAGTGTGGCAGTGGTTTCCATATCGCGTTTTGATTCTGGTGATGTGGCATTGTCAATTTTTTCTTGAATGCGTTCCTTGATGTCATGAATATCATAATTATTACTGTCCTTGAGATTATTAACCATAGAGTCCAAGACATCTGTACCAGCAAGAAGAACATCAATATAGTGTTCCTCAACCTGAATATCGCCCGAGCGTATCATACCCAAAAGGGTTTCCATGATATGTGATAGTTCGCAGATTCGGTCAAAGCCCAAAAAAGTTGATGCCCCTTTGACTGTGTGCATGGATCGGAATATTTTTGCAATTCGGTTTGGATCTGCCTGATCAATTGATTTTTCTAAAATCAGAAGCTCTGATTCAATAATATCCAGATGTTCTTTTGCTTCTGTTACGAATTCGTCGTTGATATCCTGTTGAAAGCTCATAAATACTCCATATAAATTATTCAATTATCTCATAAATACGATTCAAACGAGTCATTTGAAATAAATTCACAATATCCTGGTTGGCATTGACAATTTCAAGCTGGATTTGGGATGATTTCTTTTTTGCCATATTTGAAAAAATAACAAACAAGCTTAATCCAATGGAATCCACATCATTGACACAAGAAAAGTCAAACCGAAATCGTGTTTTGCCACGTTCCAGGCAATCACGTGTAACATATCGAAAATTATCCGCTTCTTCAGCAGTGATATCGCCACTGGGTTCAACAATAGTCCATTCATCGACATCTTTGACATGAAACTGTGTGGTCTGAGAAGCTGTGACATAAACTGTAACCACATTGCCAAAGTCGTTAAATTCGATATCATCAGCATAAGAATTGATCAGACTAAACCCTCGACTTCTGATTTGGGTGGGGTCATCAGACATGCGGTAGTTAATATTGGTGTAGTCAAACCCATTGCCTTCATCAGCAACAACAATTTTGAAACGTTCATCCGATAAATGAGTGAGACTGACTGAAACAGTCCGCTCTTTGTCTTTTTTATTGCCATGCTCAATGGCATTATTGATAAGCTCTCTTAAAATTAAAATGATATTGTTATCTTCATCAATATTGTAATTTTCTAAAAACCCTCTGATTTCTTTGATGATTTTATTCACCATTTTGATTTCAGAAGAGAACTTGAATTCAATAAAATTGTCATCTTCAAAGGTGGTTAGCATATTGTTTCCTTTTGGTGTAATTAAATGAATAAATAATCATGGAATTTCCAGGGCAAACAATAACATGTCATCAGTT
>Ga0272440_1004042_pt1 | contig 10660 bp, 6 predicted proteins | sample SSMMMBAug17_FD_192440 | JGI IMG/M metagenome (GOLD analysis project Ga0272440, IMG submission 192440) | Marine sediment archaeal communities from Little Sippewissett salt marsh, Falmouth, MA, United States - SSM-MMB-Aug17 | ecosystem: Environmental > Aquatic > Marine > Wetlands > Sediment ... | reverse complement strand
TGTCCGAATGCCATTGCCCCCCCATTTTTTTGTGCAATACGCCCATCCAGTCCATTTCCTTAAATTTAAAAGTTACTTTACAATCCCAAACAATTGTGATACATTTTTAAATTTAATAAAATTATTTCTGTTTACAGAATAAGGAAACCCAATGACTCATAAATTATTATCTGACAATGTTGGCCAAAGGCAATTGATGCTTGGTAATGAAGCGATTGTGCGCGGCGCGCTTGAAGCAGGCTTAAGTGTTGGTGCAACCTATCCTGGAACGCCTTCATCTGAAATATCCTTGAATTTATTTCAAATTTCGCAAAAAACTGACCTTTATTTTGAATACAGCACCAATGAAAAGGTTGCCATTGAGGTTGCTGCATCCGCTGCTGCTGCAGGTGTTCGAAGCATGTGTATTATGAAACATGTGGGGCTAAACGTCGCTGCTGATCCTCTTATGACCCTGGCTTATCTTGGCGTTAAAGGCGGTATGGTTATTGTTACTGCCGATGATCCCATGATGTTTTCAAGTCAGAATGAACAGGATAATCGATATTATGCGCTATTAAGTGGACTTCCCATGTTGGAACCCTCATCCATTGATGAAGCCCGCGCCATGACAAAATATGCCTTTGATTTATCGGAACAGCTCCATGAACCAGTTCTTCTGCGAACAACGACACGAATCAATCATTCAACCGGACCGGTAACATTGTCTGACATTCTACCTGTCAAAACCAAAGGTAAATTTACAAAAGATCCATTTCATTTGGTCGCTATTCCATCAGTTTCGCGCAACTTACACATTCAATTACTCGAAAATATTAACAAAGCACAGGCCATTTCCGAATCCTCTCAATGGAATCGAATAACAGGCTCGGGCGAGTGGGGGATTATTTGTAATGGGGTCAGCTATAATTATGTGGTTGATGCTGTTTCTGATCTCAATATTGATCATCAGATCAAAATTTTTCGCGTGGGCTTTTCACATCCATTGCCTGAAAAACAGATCCAGTCTTTTGTTAATGCCTGTAAAAAAGTATTGATTGTTGAAGAAGGTGAGCCCTGGTTGGAAACACAAGTAAGAGCAATGGCACAAGAAGCAGGCCAAACCATTCCCATTCATGGTAAATCAGACAAATTATTTTCTCGTTTGTATGAACTGGAACCGGCCAAAGTACGGTCTGTTGTTGCACAATATTTTGACATACCAGACACCAAACAGGCGGCTTTAAATTTAAATGATTTACCAGAAATCCCCGGTCGTCCACCAAATTTATGTGCGGGTTGTAGTCACCGTGCAACATTTTTTGCTGTGAAACAGGCGGCAAAATCATTGGATATGCCTGTGATATATCCCACAGATATTGGTTGCTATACACTGGGCGTGTTGCCTCCATTGAGTATGGCCGATTATCTCATTTGTATGGGGTCTTCGGTTGGCACATCATGTGGTTTTTCTAAATCTTTGGAAAATAAGGTTGTGGCCTTTATTGGCGATTCGACATTTTTTCATTCCGGGATTCCTGGTTTAATTAATGCAGTTTTTAACAGGCATCAGTTTACATTGGTTATTTTAGACAATGGCACAACAGCAATGACCGGGCATCAACCCCATCCGGGTGTGGATATGAGTCAATGGCATCTTGATGAATTTACGCAGGTCTCAATTGAAAATATCGTGCGCGCTATAGGCGTACCAAATGTTTCAATAGTAAAACCTTATCAGATTAAAAAAAGTATTGAAACATTCAAGGCGGCATTTCTTTCAGAGGGTGTCTCTGTTGTTATTTCACAAGAACCCTGTACCTTAATCAACAAAAAACGTAAAAAACGCGCTTTTCAGGTGACAGATCGATGTAAAAATCATCGGATATGTATCAGTGAACTGGCATGTCCGGCCTTTTATGTAGAAAACAATCGCGTTCAGATTAACCCTGCTCAATGTGTTGGGTGCGCTGTGTGCGCGCAGATTTGTCCTGAAAATGCAATCATACCAGTAAAGGAGAATTAAGAATGAAACCCATTCGTTTGATCATTGTTGCTGTTGGTGGTCAGGGTAATCTGTTGGCATCAAAAGTGTTGGGCGATGCTGCCATGCGTGCCAATATTCCAGTTGTTATGAGTGAAATTCATGGGATGGCGCAAAGAGGTGGTGTTGTTGAGTCTGCGCTAATTTTTGGTGATGCGAAAAGTACCATTATCTCAGACAACGAAGCAGACATATTGCTGGGATTTGAACCATCGGAAACACTTCGTGCCTTGAATAAATGTCATGAAAAATCATGGGTTATCACAAATATGTCGCCATTACCTCCTTTCACTGTCAATATTGGCAAGGGAAAATATCCTGATCTGGCAACGACCCAAACATTGATTCAACAAAAAACTGACCGATCTTTTTTTCTTGACGCAACCCGTCTGGCAAAAGAAGCTGGAAATATACTATCTGTAAATATTGTCCTTTTGGGCGCTCTGACTGCCACAGGAATAATTCCGCTTTCCACTGCACAAATGCAGGATGCCATTTGCAATACAGTCAAAAAAGCATTTATTGACATTAACTTAAAAGCCTTTAAACTTGGGGCCAATGCAATTGAATAAAATGTTTTTGGTTGCATACGTTTTTCTTTCTTGTTACAAAAACGTATTTTAATAAAAAAAATTCTGCATGGGGAGTGCCTATATGGCGAATAATGATCAAAAAACAGTCATTCAACATTTAATACAAAAAGGTGTTCATATTCCCTGCTCTGAAAGTGTTGAAATTGGCACTGATGTCAATCCGGATCGCATATCCAACAATGTTACCATTCATACAGGTTGTAAAATATTTGGTGAAAAAACACTTGTATTGCCTGGTACTGTCATCGGTGAAGAGGCACCAGCAACAATCAAAAATTGTTTCATTGGTGAAAACGTGCGTTTAAAAGGGGGATTTTTTGAGGGCGCGGTTTTTTTAGATTATGCACAGATGGGGTCTTGTGCGCATGTGCGTAAAGGGACAATTCTTGAAGAATATGCCAGTGGCGCACATACAGTTGGTTTGAAACAAACCATTTTATTTCCTTTTGTGACATTGGGCAGCCTGATCAATTTTTGTGATTGCCTGATGGCCGGTGGAACAGATCAAAAGAATCATAGCGAAGTTGGCAGTTCTTATATTCATTTCAACTATACGCCCAACCAGGATAAAGCAACCGCCTCAATAATTGGCGATGTTCCCAATGGGGTGATGCTAAATCAGTCACCCATTTTTTTGGGGGGGCAGGGCGGTCTGGTTGGTCCATGTCGTGTTGCTTATGGAACGATTGTTGCGGCTGGAAGTATTTATAGAAAAGATGTTGTCAAAGAAAATCAACTTGTTATGGATGGGGCCATGCGTCATGCATCAATTGGATATACAAAAGGCCTGTATCAAAATATTAATCGTATTGTTGAAAACAATATTCTTTATATGTCCAACCTTGTGGCATTGTCGCACTGGTATTATTATGTCCGCGCCCTATGGAATTCAGATACATTAGCTTCAGCTTTACACAAGGGCTTATGTGAAACCATTCATGGAGCGCTTGAAGAGCGGATTAAACAATTTAAAAAGTTTTGTGGCAACATGCCGACATCAATTCGGGCGTTTCATTCCTTATCTGAAAAAAGCAGTCCTATTATTGATTCCAAACAAAAACTTTATGAAAACTGTGATCATATTATAGATACATTGCGACGGGCATTACCGCCATCATCAGATAGCAGGCGGGATATGTTTATTGAACCCCTTTCAAAAATGGATGTCCAGTCTTATCTTGAACGTATTCAATCGTTAAATGAAACAAACCGAATGAATGGAATTAATTGGCTTCAACATATCGTTGATTCTACAAGTGAAAACGCACGAAATATTCTCAGGGTCGCATCATGAATAAACTTTTCGGAACAGATGGCATTCGCGGACGGGCAAACAAATTTCCAATGACAGTGGATATTGCACAGGCATTGGGGATTTCTGTCTGTAGAATATTGGCAAAGAAAAAGCATGTGCGCAAAAAGGTGGTCATTGGTAAAGATACCCGCACATCAGGGGATATGTTTGAGGCCGCTTTGGCATCAGGTGTTTGTGCAGGCGGTTTTGATGTTATCCTTTCCGGCATTCTACCAACACCAGCAGTTGCTTATTTAACGCGATTACTCGAAGCTGATGCGGGATTTATGATTTCAGCATCGCATAACCCGCCAGAGGATAATGGCATTAAACTATTTTCATCTGATGGTTACAAACTGCCTGATCAACTTGAGTCAGAAATTGAAACTTATTTGCTTGCAAAATCCTGGGAAAATGATACAGTGGAGAGCTATGGTAAAATTATACATCAATCAGATACACATCAACGCTATATTGACCATGTAAAAAAATCTGTGAAACATTCCGGTAATAATAAGCTATCACTGGTCGTAGATTGTGCCAATGGTGCCGCATCAACAGTGGCAAAGCCTGTTTTTGAATCCCTTTATGATTCAGTAACCATGATCCATAAGTTCGCTGAGGGTCAGTTGATCAACGATAAATGTGGAGCTATGGACACACGTTCATTGCAGAAAGCAGTACTGTCCAGTAAAGCAGATATTGGCATTGCTTTTGATGGCGATGCTGACAGACTTATTTTATGTGATCATCAGGGAAATATTTTGAATGGAGACCATGTACTTGCAATTTGTGGACGTTATTACCTGGAAAAAAATATGCTTCCGCAACAAGCAATTGTTGCCACACAATACAGCAATATGGGGCTTGATGATTCAATTAGACAGGCGGGTGGATATGTGATAAGGGTGTTAAATGGTGATCGCTATGTGATTGAAAAAATGCGTAACAATAATTTAATGCTTGGCGGGGAGGCATCAGGACACCTTATTTTTCAAGAACATTCAACCACTGGCGATGGTTTGATTGCGGCATTGCAAGTGTTGAATGTGATGCATCACACAGAAAAATCACTGGCACAACTTAAACAATGTATTTCATTTTATCCACAGATAATTCAAAATGTCCCTGTAAGTGAAAAAAAAGATCTTCAATCAATGCCATCAGTGATGAAAATTATCAATATGGTCAGTAATGAATTGGCGGACAATGGGCGGACGTTAATACGTTATAGTGGCACTGAAAATAAAGTGAGAATAATGATTGAAGGTAAAAATAGTCAACAAATTGAAAGATTTGCAAAATTGATCGCTCAGGAAATTCAGACACATATCGGTGTTTAAACAAGATTTACCCACAGAAATTTTTGAAAGTTTTAGAAATTACTGTAGGGACTTTAAACTTATTTTTATATCCACACAAAAAACAGTGGAAACAAACAAGAGGAGAAATTAAACGTATGAATTTTGATCCAGAAACTATTCTTAAAGAACTTACAGGTTTGGAATCAAAAGAATACCCCGAAATGGTGGTACAATCTTTATTGGAGCTTGCAACAATTACAGAGTATACACATTTTAAAGAGCATTTGCGGGAAGACTCAAGTGATCAAACCTATATGTTAACTTACGAAATGGGTTTGTTTGAAGAAGATGAACTTAGTATGTTGGAAAATGAATATAAAAATTATCTGGGATTTGATAGACTTGAGAAACAGCTCAAATTAAAACTGAGCTGATCAATTTGACATATGGATAATACAAAAATGATATGATCCATAATACGGGGTGCATCCAAACAATTGTTTTTTTGGTAAAATCCAGTCTTGCCAGAAATAAAAGCAGGAGAATCGAATGAAAGCCAACGATGTCAATATGGAAAATCTTCGGAAAGACTTTATGCAGATTTCCGAAAATCAGGCTGCAATTGATCAGGCGATTAGATTTATTAACCAATGGTTAAACAAACCATTGTTTTCAGATCAGCATGCGTCAATTCGATCGCATATACAACATAAAAAAACAGATTTGCTTTTGGATGCTTTTTATCAACGTCTTCCTTTTGGCACAGGCGGACGTAGAGGCCGAGTTGGTTATGGACCCAATCGGATTAATCCAGGAACAGTTGCACTGTCGGTTCAAGGACACTGCAATTTTATGAAAGCACATTATAATTGCGAAAACAATCCCAGTGTTGTCGTTGCCTTTGATGTTCGCATATTTGTCGATATTGGGGGAGTCTTTTCATTTTTGCCCAAAAATCATCCCATATTAAACTTATCTTCTCAGGATCTGGCTAAAATTGCCTGTGGCATTTATGCAGGCAATGGTTTCACTGTTTTCACAACACTAAATAATAAACATAGGTTATATTTATCAACGCCGGAATTATCATTTCTCATTAAACATTTCAATGCATTGGGTGGTATCAATATCAGTGCATCGCATAATCATCCGGATGACAATGGGTTTAAATTTTACAATCCAGAAGCCGCCCAAGACATTCCGCCTGATGATGAACAACTGGCCAGTTACATGGATAATGACACCCTCACTGTCAATCAAATGGATTTTGATGAAGCCACTGCAAAAGGATTGATTCTTGATGTTTCACAGGAATCACATGACGCTTATATTAATACCATTCTTGCATTGAGAAATATTGAGCCTGGCAGGCAGTCACCGCCAATTGTTTATTCTCCATTGTGTGGAACAGGTGATAGTAATGTTGGCGATGTTATGCGCACTGCTGGATATGCAGTTCAACTCTATTCACCGCATGCGAATTATGATGGCACCTTTGTCAATGTACCATCACGCATTCCCAATCCTGAGGTGCCTGAGGCTGCGTCACCAGCACTGTCATTTGCCAATGAACAAAATGCAGATATTGTCATGTCATCAGATCCGGATGCCGATAGAATTGGTTTGTTTGCAAAGGATGCGCGAAACCAATGGCAATATATTTCAGGCAATGATATTGCATCAATTATTGGCTACTATCTGATTATGGATAAAGAACGTGGTCCGCAAAAACGCGGACTGATTATAAAAACGCTGGTGACCACACGCACATTGGAAAATATTGCAAAACAGGCCAAATGTCCCATTGTTGGCGATCTTCTCATTGGGTTCAAATACATTGCCCATGTTCTTGAAACTCTTGAAAAAACAGGATGTTATCAAAAAATTTCAGCACAGCCAAAAGATTTGATTATGGCTGCTGAGGAAAGTCACGGCATTTTACTCACGCCGGCTGTTCGAGACAAAGATACTGCTGGCGCAGGCCTGATGCTTGCTGAAATTATGACCTTATTAAAAAAGGATAATATCTGTCTGCCTGATTATCTTACTGATTTACATTTGCAATGTGGAAATTATGCCAATGCAGGGCGTTCGATCATGCTTAAAGGAATAGAAGGCGCTGATGCCATTTCGCGGATGTTGAAATCATTAAGAGCAGACCGGCCAAGGTCTCTGGCTAGCAGACCTGTAAAAAAATATGTGGATTATCTGGATGAATCTGTCATGGGATCCATTAAAAGCAAGACCGATCATCTATCGAGAAACCTGTTGGTGTATAAAATGGAAGGCACACAGATTGTGATTCGCCCTTCTGGTACAGAGCCAAAATTGAAAATATATGCGGATATCGAAGGAGACAAATGGGACTCACAAAACAATCGTAATGCGGCCATGAAGGTTGCAAAAGATGTTGCATCCAGTGTTTACGAAACCTGTCTGGAACGTATCCAAATCCGCCTTTCTGAAAGTGCACAATACCTTCCCGATTATATTGAAATCAAACGCAAACAAGATTTTGATAACGCTTTTACTGAAGATCTCACCTTTTTTGCAGAACAAGTTGGTCAAAATACAAGTCTGACAAATCATGCATCAAAACGAATTCTTTGGCTGAAGAACAGACTTCAGGAATATACATCCGGTGCAGATCCATTGGTTGCTGTAAAAAAGGCAGTATCTCATTTGAGTCGGCGCTTGATTAAAGAAACTTCTAATCAGAATGTTGTATCTGGATTGCGTGTTTTACTTGATGATTTATCAGATTAATTATTTTTTACAATTTGAGGATTCTTCCAGGGTATTTTTATGAACGAAGAAGAATTACTAAAAAAATTACGAGCAGCTTTTAAAATGGAAGCCTCAGAAAGATTGGCATCCATTTCTTCAAGTTTGTTAAATATTGAAAAATCTTTTGAGCTTGGAGAAGACAATAAAGAAACGCTTGATGTCGTATTTAGAGAGGCGCACAGCCTAAAAGGAGCGGCGCGTGCAGTAAATTATTCGGATATTGAAACCATTTGTCAGGCATTAGAAGATGTTTTTTCTTCTTTAAAGCGTAAGGAAATTGAATTTTCATCTGAAATGTTTGATGTTTTCCATTCCAGCCTTGAACTTATTGAAGCCCTTCTAAATCAATCAGATCAGAATTATTCCACAGAAATAAATGAAATGTACAAGGTTTTAGAACATATTCGCATGGGAATTAATTCCCCAAAAAATATTTCTCTCACGACAAAGAAAGAAACTGATACAAAAAAGCATCCGCAATCATCTACTCATTCAAAGCCAGAAAATATAAATGAAGCAGACTGTTTGTCCCCAAAAAATTCAAATAATATTGATAATGAACAGACGCAAACAAATTCAAATGCAGATCAAATAGCGCCCAGTTTACCGACCTCTGAACCAGAGGAAATCAATTCAGAAGAACATTCAAGTACTGAAACAACATCCAAAGCAACACCAACAGAACAAAATCCTCCTGATCCACCAATAACACAAAAAGTTCAACCCCAAACCGAATCTTCATTGCCGCAAAAAGAGGAAACGTCATCCAATGAATCTGTGTCAGCATCTTTAAACACACAGATTGATAATCAAGCACAGCAAAAGTCTGACGTAGTATCCTGTGGTCCTCCCCCTGAAAAAGAAAAACAGATTAATAAACAGATAGATCAACATGGAATGGAGGAAAGTGTTCGCATCTCAACGCACAAATTGGACTCCTTGCTACTAAAGGTTGAAGAATTGGTTTCGCTGAAATTGGCATCGGGACAGCATTTGAAAAATTTGAAAGAAACGTTGCTTTCTTTTGATACATGGAAAAAACGATGGGCACATAGTGAATCCACCTTTCGATGGATTCGCAGAAAAACACGAACAGATCAACATCTAAATGAACAAAGAGATTTGGAACATCTTAAAAAACTGGAATCATTTCTGGAATGGAATCAGAAACACTTTCGTGCACTGGAGCAACGAATCAAGCAGATGACTGATATATCAGAAAAAGATCAACGATCATTAAGTATCATGATAGATGATGTGTTAGATGATATGAAAAAAATGACCATGCTTCCATTTTCTTCCCTATCTCAAATTTTTCCCAAAATGATTCGTGATTTATGCCGCCAGCAATCTAAAATTGTTGACTTTCAGGTTATTGGCAATTCGGTTGAAATTGATCGTCGCATTCTTGATGAATTAAAAGATCCGATGGTTCACCTTCTTCGAAATGCTGTGGATCATGGCATTGAGACAACAAATGAGCGAAAGCAATTACAAAAACCGCATCGGGCATCATTAATTATGTCTATTTCACATACATTGGGCAATAAGGTTGAAATTGTGGTTGAAGATGATGGCAAAGGCATTGATTTAGATCGTGTTCGACGCGAAGCTGTTAAGCGGGGTATGATTACTGATAAAGATGCGGACCGATTGACCGAAAAAGAAAACCTCTCCCTTATTTTTCGATCAGAGCTATCCACAAGTCCGATTATCACCCAAATTTCTGGACGTGGTTTGGGACTTGCCATTGTTCAGGAACGAATTCAAAAATTGGGTGGCACCTTAACAGTCGAAAGTGAAGCTGGTAAAAAAACAGTTTTTCGTATGTTAGTACCAATCACACTGGCAACATCCAGAGGCATTCTTGTTCAATTGAATGAAAAGTTGTTTGTTGTGCCGGTAACCTATGTAAAGCGTGTACTACGCGTAAAATCTGAAATTGTTAAAACTGTTGAAAACAAGGCCACTATTACATTAGAAGGCGAGGTTCTTTCCTTTGTATCTCTGGCAGACCTCCTGGAAATGCCAGTGTCTGAAACGAATGACAAAGAAACGCATTTTAATGTTGTTGTGCTTGAAGTGTCGGGTAAGAATATCGCCTGTCAGGTAGATGAAGTTTTGGGCGAACAAGAGGTTTTGGTAAAAAGTTTGGGAAAACAGTTGAGTCGGGTCAGAAATATTGCAGGAGCAACCATATTAGGTTCTGGCAAAGTTGTTCCCATGCTGAATGTTCATGATTTGATCAGGTCATCCGGCCAAATGACCTTAACACAACCCATTGTTACTGAAGATGATGATATCAAAATTGCCCAGGGCAAGTCGATTTTAGTTGCTGAAGATTCTATTACATCACGCATGTTGATTCAAAACATTTTGGAATCTGCAGATTATGAAGTTACAACAGCCGTCGATGGATTGGATGCCTACACCACATTTAAATCAGGGGATTTCGATCTGGTTGTATCTGATGTGGAAATGCCAAAAATGAATGGCTTTGAATTAACTCAAAAAATCAGAGAAGACAAACAACGTGCAGAAACACCGGTTGTTCTTGTAACCAGTCTTCAGTCTTCAGAGGATAGAAAACGCGGCATTGATGCTGGTGCCAATGCCTATATTGTAAAAAGTAATTTTGATCAAAGTAATTTACTTGAAG
>Ga0272440_1004041_pt1 | contig 10662 bp, 9 predicted proteins | sample SSMMMBAug17_FD_192440 | JGI IMG/M metagenome (GOLD analysis project Ga0272440, IMG submission 192440) | Marine sediment archaeal communities from Little Sippewissett salt marsh, Falmouth, MA, United States - SSM-MMB-Aug17 | ecosystem: Environmental > Aquatic > Marine > Wetlands > Sediment ... | reverse complement strand
GCTTAGGCGGCAGAGCCGCCAAGTATGCGTTCCCAGGCAGAGCCTGGGAACGAGAAAAAATGTTAACTACTTTTCAGCAAATATGAAGGATGCCAAAATTTAGTATTGAATTCTCAGAACCATTTCTTTTCTTGCTCAATGTTTGGGCATCCAACTCACTTTTGTAAAAGTCTGATATTTAATCGATTGCATTGAGGCTCAGCGAACTGACCCATCATGGTAATCATTTAATCAGACAAATCATGGTTTTTCTTCATTGTAATGACAATTACCGGTGCTTGGATACTCAGTTTCAGTCCCATTTGAAAAATATTGTAAAACGAACATAAAATCAATGAATACATTTTATTACCGATAAAACTTTAAAATAGAAAATAAACAACACTCACCAAAATTAAACTAAAAATTCTTAAAAACTGTCCAACAGCCAGTAATTGAAGTCCCATAATGGGTGTAAAAATCCCCATATACCGAGGCAGTTGATGCCGTATGGCACGGACTGGAAAAGCGACAATATTACCGATCAAAAGCGCAATTGTCGTTTGCTTCGTTGTGAGGACCCCAGCATCCATCAGGGCACCGGCAGATGCAAAACCTGATGTAAATTCAGCCGCAAAGCTGAGTACAACGATGGATAAAGACTCTATGGGAATAAACGTTGAAGACACCATTTGCGCCATAACCATTCTGGCCATTTGAAACACACCTGCGGCATTGATGATAAATATAAATGTATATATTGGTACAATAAAGATTGCAATTCTACTGAACCGATTGATTAATCGATTTAGAATAAGCTTTACAAAAGGCTGATCTGTTTTTTTCTCTTTTGAATGATGGGGTTCTATCACATCATGGCTACAGGTACTTTTTTCACAAATCAGACGATTGATAAATAGCGTCACGATCACTCGCAGAAGCATGGCACAAAAGGTAATAATAAAATACAAAATACCAGCCATACCAGTCAATGGAACCACAATAAAAAAAGTTGTGGGAAGATGTAAAAAATATGCAGGAAAATGATTGACGACATTCGTAACAAACAAATCCCGCTTTGAGATTTTACCTTCCTTAAACCCATCAAAAAGCATTGCATTTGCAGCGGCACCGGAAAAAAAAGCAGTTGTGAACGTTGCACTGCTTAAATTGCCTAAATGTCCAAATCGAAAAAGTGGTCTGGCAAGGCATGCCATATACTGTGTCCAACCAGCCGCCTCAATTGATTGGCCCACAAATAAACCAATGGCAATAAACATCATTAAGCGAAACAATGGGATAACTAATTTCTCAAGCATGAGTTGAAAAGACAGCGTTTCAATGTAAATCATGCCCACCCAAAGAACAGTTATCGTGATTGAAACAGATATTATTGCCTGAAACCATAAGTATTTTTTATTGTTTTTTTTCATCTAAAATTGATTAACGATTCTTTTTTTTGCTGATCACCAGCGTCCAGTATCCAGGCGGGTTATTCACCAGCTTGCGAACATCATTGATAATTTCTTCGTTTTCCATGCCGCAATTTCTGATACCAATACTTCCCTCAATCAAATCATTCTCGTTAAGCGCATCACAAATGTCTTGAACATTTTTATATGCTTTCATTATTACGATATTATCAACATGATTCGATAGTTTTCGAATAGATTCTCCCCCTTCAACACCTGAGATCAACAACAATTATTCTTCCCCTTCTACCAATGGGATATTCACTCTTGATGCAGCAGCTTGAAAAGACGTAATCCCTGGAATCGTCATTAGAGAAATCTCTGGGGCCAGTTCTTTCATGTATTCTAGAACGTATCCATAAGTCGCATAAGTTAGCGGATCACCCAATGTCAAGAAGGCGACATTTTTTTCAGATTCAATTTCTGAAAGAATATCTTGGGTATTTTTCAGCCAGGATGCCTTTTTTTCATTGTTATCTTTGGTCATGGGAAAAGGAAGTATTCTGACTTCGGTATAATCTGGAATGTAGGGGCGCGCAATATTTACTGCCCGACTTTCTCTATTCTTTGTTGAAGATGCCGCAAAAATCAGATCGACTTTTTTTAAAATGTTTATGGATTTTATTGGGATCAGGTCGGGATCTCCTGGACCCACCCCGATACCATATAATGTTCCCTTATTCGTTTTTTCCATTTTTTTATCCTTCTGTCCTTTAATGTACGATCTCCTGTTTTTTACATATACCACTTGTTTCCCTGTTGAGGTCAATGCTAAATCCCTGTAACGCGTTTGAAATGATGAATTTTCCTTTTTCACAATACACATCCGGATATAATAACACGCCAATTTGGAGCATACCATTCAATAATCGGATTGTTGGGCGTGACACAATCATTTCATCAATGAGATAAACCTTTTTGTTTTTAATTGCCTTAATCACCTGATAGCCTGGCTCTTGGTATATATCTTTTAATTTTGGCCGATTCATGGCACCAACCTGAGCAAGGTAAACATCGATTTTACTCCCTTTGGCCATCAATTGTTCTTTACTATAATACGCAATATTGGTTTGACGAACAGATTTGGCATCAGATGCTACGTTTATTCCACCGACAATTTCCAATAAGAATATGGGCATTGCTTTGGATGCAAAAGTTTTCATTTTGCGATGGATGGCTTCAAAATAGACCTGTTTGGGTTTTGAAATAGACAGTGACAGTGTTTCAATTTTTTTCACAGCAGATGAGAAATTTTGGATCATCATTTGTGCCTTCTCACTTCTGCCAGTTAAATGGCCTAAAGTTTGCCAATACTGATAAACCTCATGGATATTGTTCGGTTGAAGTGAAACAACAACAATACCACTTTTTTCCAAGCGACTGATTAGTTGGGGATATGCCCGGTCAATCATGGGACGAATGAGTACAAGGTCGGGTTTTGCCGCTAGAAATCTTTCTGGATCATCGTGGTATGAAAAACCTGGCTTTTGCAATGCTTCCGGTGGAAAGGCTTCGTTTAAAGAAACACCGATGATCTCATTATTTAATCCAAGGCAAAATAGATTTTCAGTATGCGCACCATAGAGAGAAATAATTCTTTGGAAGGGCTTTTGGATCAAAATTCTACGATTGGCTTTGTCCACAATTTTATGTTGATGATTTCCCTTGTTTTTTTGCAAAAACGCATTTGAATTGTTTTCTGCCAACGTTTGGGTAAATCCCATGCATACAATAATTAACGTCCAGATATAATATTTAATTATCGTTTTCATACATTCTTTTAAACATAACATGATTGGTTTTTATTTCTGTATCATATCGGATATTGGCATCCACATGAAATACAGATTTGATATTTTCACTGGTGAGAACGTCATTCACCTGCCCCATAGCAAAAATCTTTCCTTTCTCCATGAGGACAATTTCATCACAAAACAATGCTGCCAGATTGATATCATGAAAAACAGCGATGACAGTTTTTCCAGATTGGGTCACCCCTTTTTTGGCCAATTCCAAAAGATGAAGAGAATGTTCAATATCAAGATTAGCAGTGGCTTCGTCTAATAACAGCATATCTGTATCTTGTGCCAGCGCTCGTGCAAATACAACACGTTGTTTTTCTCCCTTACTCAATTCAGTGACCATCCGATTTTTCAACTGCCATGTACCTGTTTTGTCTAATACCTGATTCACCTTTGTGATGTCAACCATGCGCGGACGCGCAAAACGTGGCAGATGGGGGTAACGTCCCATCATGACAATCTCTTCCACCAGAAAAGGAAATCGGATTTCAAAGTCCTGGGGAACCAAAGCAATCTTTTGGGAAAGGGTTTGTCTTGAATACGTGTCAATTGATTTTCCATTGAACAACAGGGTGCCTTTGTTTGGACGATGATAATTTAACAGCAAATCAAGCAGGGTTGTTTTTCCACAACCATTTGGCCCCAAAATACCATAAAACAAACCTTTCTTAAAAGTAATTGCCAGTTTATCAAATACTTGCTTTTGATCATAGGCAAAACAAATCTCATTGAGTACATATCCCATGATCAAAACCGTCCCCGCTCAAGTTGCTGTTTGCGAAAAATATAGCAGAAAAATGGACCGCCAATTAAAGCAGTCAAAACACCAATGGGGATTTCATGGGGTAAAATGGCACGCGTAATGGTATCACCGATTAGAAGCAGCAGCGCACCGGCAATCATTGATATGGGTAATAGAACACGATTATCGGGTCCAACTAATGAACGCATCATATGCGGCACCAGCAGACCGATAAATCCGATGATTCCTGAAACAGAGACACAAACTGCTGCAATCATTGATGCTGTTATTAATAGAATATATGTTATTGTGCGAATATTCGTCCCCAATGCAGCGGCAGTTCGATGACCCAAGACCATCAAATTAAGATCTCTGGCATAGAAAATACAAATCAGCATACTAATGGATAGAATTGATGTTACGAGAATAGCATCTGTCCAGGTTTTTGATGCAAAACTTCCCATCAGCCAAAAAATGATCACAGAAACTTGTTCATCAGCGATATATTTGATGAAACTAATACCGGCTGACAAAATTGCAGAAACAATAATACCCGACAAAATCAGATTATGTGATGAAACCTGGGATGTGGATGATGATAAATAAATCACAAACATGAGTGTTGCACCAGCACCGAGAAATGCAAATAATGGAACAGAATAGCTGCCCATAAATCCAACATTCAGCAATAATGCCAAAGAAGCCCCAAAGGCAGCGCCCGCTGAAACGCCAAGGGTGTAAGGATCAGCCAAAGGGTTGGATAAAAGCCCCTGAAATATTGTGCCGGATATCGCAAGTCCACCACCGACTGCACAGGCAGTGATAATCCTGGGCAAGCGAACATCCCATACAACGACTGTCAGTACTTCATCAAATTGAGTCAGCAACTCTTTTTGAAAAGTAATATTTGCATAAATTATTTTTACAACCTGAGCCCAGGTTATTTCGATATGCCCCAGGCAGGTGACAGCAATAATACCAATGAAAAGGCCTCCCATTAAGCTGATTATAATCACAATGGATGGTAATATTTTGGTTGCTGTATTTTGAGCTTCGTGGGGACTTTCAAGCATAACTTAATATTCAATGGGCTTTATTTTGAAAAAGCCTTTCAAAAATGGTTTGAAAGGCTTTTATTAATCCTTACGACATGACATGTTTATTTGTGGGAAAAATGACTCAGTACACTTTTCAGATGATCTACCCAAATGGTAACATAGTTGTCATATTCAGCGGTTCCTTTGAGAATCGGCTTACATTTTATACCTGCCCTGGTTAAAATGGATTTCCAGGAATCATCTTCATCTCCAGCCATATCATTTTTCACATGGTCTCCAGCAACAGACATAAAAGGCATCAAATATGCTTTTTTTATCTTTTTCTTTAACAACAAGGACTGAATCAAATCAATTTCAGGGTATCCTTCCACTGTGCCAACAAAAACATTCTGATCCCTCAGTTGAACCTGAAAATTTAAAGCCGAATAAAAAGCATTGGATGGATGATGCGAGCCATGCCCCATCAGAACAACAGCTTCACCCTTTTTTCTTTCTTTTGGAATGTTGGCAATAATGGCATCCACAACCCTTTCAATGTCTTTCTGAGTGGACACCAAAGGATAACCTAAAATGATTTTTTTAAACACACGCATATTTTTAAATGCCCCAACAGTCCGCCTTAAATGATGATATTCCTCACCACCAATGGTATGTAATGATTGAAGGGCAACATGGGTGAAATCCTCATCAATCATTTTTGCTAAAGCCACTTCTGGAGAATCTAATTGTTTGCCCTGTTTCGCCAGTTTCTTGCGGATAATATGGGATGTATATGCCCACCTGACAGGTATTCCAGCACACTTGGCTTTCACCATTTTTTCAATATTTTTAAATGATATCTGGGCACTTTCTTCACTGGACCCAAAGGCTACGAGAAGTATCCCAACTTTTTTTTCTTTTTTGGGCCCATGGCCTGCCATGAGAAGACCATTCCCCACAAAAAAAACGAATACAATACTGATCAATGCAATTTTTGTTGCTTTCAAAATAATTTTCTCCTTTCAATAATTAATAATTTAATAAGCGCATAATTGAACTTGATGTCCGACCATTTGAAGCTTTGATTGCTTGGTATAATTCGCAAATATACAAATAACCCGATGCATTCCGCTAACAATCAATTTCCATAATGCATAACTGATATCATAATGATGATCAGTCACGAATTCTACCTGATTGCATTTAAGTTGAAGCTTTTTGGCAGCCTCAATTTCATTAAAATTGTTTGGCAGTTCTTCTTTGGCCAAGACATAAATGATAACACCTGTTTTCATTTCTTTCCCCCTTTTTTGTTAGATAATCAATGAATGATTTATGTGTGGTCCAAAGAAAAAAAAAACCCCGGACCAACATTAAATTAATCGATCCGGGGATTCCCCTGTTTAATCCTGAGATCTTCAGGTTTAATCTATTATCATAGAATAAAACCAATCATTCAGGCAGGTCTTCTGACTTTCGGATCTTTCTACTGACTGCGCCTTCCCATTTCTCGAAAAGAGAAACAGTGACATTCATGCAGTGTTCGTCCCCGATTACAGCGGTGGGTCCGTTCCCGAATTTCACGGGATTCCCTATTATGCTTTTTAAGCACCTGAAGGACAAAAATAAAATTCGTTTACTAAAATCAATTTGATAATAAGTCAAGTCTTTTTTAATGGGAGGGTGGCTTATTCTTTCGCAATCAAACTTTCAAAAGCATCTACCGGAATCGGTTTGCTAAAATAATACCCCTGATATGACTCACACGCCAACTCCCTTAAAAATGCCAGCTGACCTTCAGTTTCCGCACCCTCAGCAATGGATGCCATATGAAGCGAGTCGGCAAGGGATACAATAGCCCGAACGATATCTCGACTTTGTGAATCATCTGGAAGATCCTGAATAAACGATTTGTCTATTTTGAGTTTGTCAATATTGAATTTTTTTAGATAAGCCAGGGAGGAGTGACCCGTGCCAAAATCATCCAGGGCCAGCTGAAAACCATACGCTTTGAGTTGGTCCAGCTTATCGACAACCTCTTTGTGATCCATAATAATTCGTTCGGTCAATTCCAGTTCGAACCAGTCGCATTGCGCCTGTTCCGATTCAATAATTCCTTTGGTGAGTTCAACAAAGTTGGATTTCATGAACTGATAATTGGAAATATTGACTGACATCATTAAAGTCATCCCACGTAAACGCCATTTCTTGATTTGTTGGGCTGTTTTATGAAGCAGCCACTCTTCAATATCGCCAATTAAACCGCTTTCTTCGGCAATGGGAATGAAAAGATCTGGCGGAATAAAGCCCTTTTCCGGATGAATCCATCGAAGCAATGCCTCGCAGCCAATAATTTTACCTGATGAAATTTTAACTTGCGGTTGGTAATAAATGGTCAGTTGATCCCCCTGGATGGCTTTTCTTAGGGCTGTTTCAATGGAAATCTTGTTGCTGACCTGTTCATTTAGTGCCTGGGTATAGAATTCAAAACGTTTTTTGCCCAAATCTTTGGCACGATGCATGGCAGTGTCTGCAAATTGAATCATTTTTTCAGCAGTTTGGGCATCATCTGGATACAAACAGATACCAATGCTGGCAGAGGTATACACTTCCTCATTTTCAATGATAAATGATGCATCAAAAACAGACAGAATCTTTTGAGCAAAATATGCCAGAGCATCGGTCTGCTCAAGTTTTTCAATTATAATGGCAAAAATATCTGCACCCACCCGAGCCATTGTACCAATACTCTTTGTTTCTGGTTTGAGCTTATTGACCATTTGTTTCAGCAACAAGTCGCCTGCGCGATGTCCAAAGGAATCGTTAATATTTTTAAAGTTATCCATGTCAAAAAGCAGTAATCCCAACTTTAACTTGTTTTGTCTGGCCACACTGATTGCATTGGATAGCTTGGTCATCAATAAGGTGCGATTGGGCAGATCGGTCAGGCTATCATAAAGAGTCAGCTTGCGAATGCGTTGTTGGGCTTCTCTTTGTTCAGTGACATCCATGAAAACGCCAATGTAATTTGTCAATTTTCCTTTATTATCTTTTACCGAATATATGGATAACAATTGAATGTAAGTTTCGCCATTTTTTCGTCGATCATGGATTTCACCCTGCCACATGCCCTCCTGATAAATACTTCGCCACATGCTTTGATAAAAAGCCCGATCGTGAAAGCCTGATGACATCACTTTGGGATCTTTGCCAACCATCTCTTCAGTAGAGTAACCGGTAATAGTTTCAAATGCCTTGTTCACCAACAAAATCTTTTTATTGGCATCGGTAATGAGAATACCTTCCTGTGTTGTTTCAAAGACTTTCGCGCTTAAATGCAGTTGTTCCTGCATTTTAACAAATGCCTGAATATTTTTGACGACAAAGCATAAAACATCCTGTTGTCGCAATCGCATGGGATGCACCCGAATTTGAACCGGTATTTTTTGGGATGCCTGATTCATTATATTGGCATTGAAATCTTCTACCTGTTGATGCTTTTGATCAAACGCAAAGGTATCAAACAAGGAATCAATGGGACGATTCATCACCGATAATCGATCTACTCCAGTGAGTTTTTCCGCCTGTTGGTTGGCCTCAATAATTCGATAGTTCTGTTGATTCACCACAAAAATGGCATCAGTGGAACCGGTAAATATTTTCATATAACGATTTTCAGCATCCTTGAAAATATCGTTCAGTGTACTGGCAACCGACTGAATATTGGTGATCAATGAATGCATTTCAATAAACTGGCTGTCCGGCCAAAACAATTGTTTTTGGTTTAAAATCTTGTCTGGCAGGTTGGTGGTTTCATCAGACAAGGCCTGTATCGATGATTCCAATCGTCTGCTGACCAATGCAGAAAAAAATGTTGCAATAACAATTAGCAGCAGCATAAAAGAAAATAAAAATATATAAAGTTGTTGCAAATCATTAATCATTGGTGCCAGTGATTGTTTGATAGCCAGATAAAAACCTTTACCAATGCATGGAATTTCATACACCATATGGGCTTTCTTCCATTTGATCATTTTGGGGAGATTCTGGTTTTCTGGAAAAAGAATATACAAGTTATCGCGAAAACAATGTCGGGCACCTTTCAAATATTGAAATCTGTTTTGATACACACCTTTTAAATTTGTATCTGAATATGCTGGATCTGTTTCACGATCCTGATTGTTTAATTGGCTGCTGTTTTCATGAACAATGACACTTTGATAGATATCGTTTTTAGGCTGGTTATTCAGTATATTGAGCAACGATGACAGGTTGTATATGCCCAAAAAAATCATATCCTGATACTGGGTGGTCAAAAAATAATGATTGGGATCATCGGGGAGAAACTGAATGGAATCAATCATATCGCTGGAAATTAATTGAGATGGAAGTGGCTGATGACTCAAATTCTTGTATGCAATCATTTTAAAGTCTTTTTCTGTGCGATGCCGGACATAAAGGGTTTCAATGGAGCAATCGTGTTTCATGCGGTGCACTTCTCCCTTAGCTTCATACAACTGGTGGTAGATACTCATGGTTCGAGATGCATGTTGTTTGAACAATATAACATTGTTGGCAATCTGCCTGGAAAAATGTGTAATTTCCTGCTGAATATTGGTCAGGTTTTCTTTAAAAACATGAGAGGCAATCATATTTGTGGAAAGAAACAAGGATAAAATAGTAAAGCCCATGATCAGCATCAGTAAAATATGTTGAAAATGAATTCGTTGCGGATTTTGCTTCAAAAAGACTTTTTCAATTGGAAAATAGTAGACCACCAAACCGGCAACCAATGCATTAAACAGCCCATTTGCGGGTTGTTTGAGCATTATTGTAATCACCTGTAATGCGTCCATTTGCATGATCAGCCCATAGAAAACATAGACCAGTGGCATGCCAATAAACAGCCAATAAATGATATCTGCAATAAAGAGATTTTTAGTTTTTCTGTTTAAAAAAAATCCAACAAACCCGGCCTCCAGTACAAAACTGATCCAGGCATAGGGGTGTCCCCATAACGAAATGGTATAGGCATGAACCACAATGGCGCATAGTATTCCCAGCCATTGGCCAAACAACCAGACAGCGATCAGAACAAATATACTTCCAAATATTTGGTTAATCCCAAAAAATAACTCAAGATTATAAATATTACCCAGTACACCCAGTGTGCTAAGTAGCAGAAAGACAATAAGTTTGTTATTAGTGTTCATTGATATTCCTTAGGAATGCTCAAAAAATAAATTCCTTTTTAAAAGTCCTTAACTCAATAATTAAACATCAAGCATATGCGTACCAAACTGTTCATTCAGTTTTTTGAACCATGATTACACTGAAGAAGATGAATATTATCGTTCAACTATGGTTTTTCCTGGCATGTTTATTGCCCTCTCATTCCCACGCTTTGCGTGGGAATGGTTCTAGGCCCCATAAGAAATTCCTGAAAAATAAGTCCACACTCTTTTCTTAGCCCCGATAGGGGCGGAATATTTGTAGACTGGGGCGTTAGCCCCAGGTCATTGACCAAGTCAACATCTTAGCCCCGATAGGGGCGACATAAATATTGTTGATTGTTTACAAATATGTCGCCCCTATCGGGGCTTAAGAAACTGACTGGTCAATGACCTGGG
>Ga0272440_1004040_pt1 | contig 10662 bp, 3 predicted proteins | sample SSMMMBAug17_FD_192440 | JGI IMG/M metagenome (GOLD analysis project Ga0272440, IMG submission 192440) | Marine sediment archaeal communities from Little Sippewissett salt marsh, Falmouth, MA, United States - SSM-MMB-Aug17 | ecosystem: Environmental > Aquatic > Marine > Wetlands > Sediment ... | reverse complement strand
CCATCGTTTAATCAGACGAATCATGGTTCAGACAATTATACGTCTCCAATTGATTGAGAAACTGTCTGAACTATGATGCGTCTGATGAATATGATGGACTATGATTAAGAGGAGAGCATATTTCATTCTCATTTTTGAACCTGGATTACACTGAAAAAGATGAAGAAGATGAAAAAAACACTTTAAAATCATCTTTTTCATCTTCTTCAGCGTAATCCTGGTTCAGACAATAAGGATTAAATTTATTCCCAACCATTAAATACAACCGAATCATAGTCCATCATTTAATCAGACGAATCATGGTTCAGACAATTATGGAGGATATAATGAAATTATTTTATAAAATTTTAGGTGCAACCTTTATAATACTTTCTTTCTCAACAGAATTATTTGCTGATATTCCTGAACAGGAAAGGCAAGCTTTGATTGATTTTTATTATAACACAGGTGGGGATAAGTGGAGTTATCAAGGAAAATGGTTGGGGGAACCAGGTACTGAATGTAGTTGGCCTATAGTCAACTGTTATAGGGAACATATCACTGGAATTTATATGAGAAGTGAAGCACAATACCTTACGGCTGAAAGTTTTTTTTCTATTAAAAATCTTGAATATCTAACCCATTTTTCTGTTAGAGATTCTCAACTAAAAAATCTGCCAGCAGAAATCGGTTTACTTACAAACCTTACATATTTAGAATTGCCTGAAAATTGTTTGGTAACATTACCCCCTGAATTAGGTGAAATGAAAAGCCTTAAATCTCTTTTTTTATACATAAATAATCTAAAGAGTTTGCCTTCTGAAATTTTTGAACTTACAGATCTTAAAACTTTATGCTTGAGTGAGAACGATCTGAAAACTCTACCTGCCGATATTTATAAGCTTAAAAATCTTAATGAATTAGGTTGGGCAAAAAATAATCTAACAACTTTGCCCAACGAAATAGGTAAATTGACAAATCTTAATAATTTAGATTTATACGAGAACAGTCTGACAACGTTACCACGCGAAATAGGTAATCTAATAAATCTCAAGACTTTAGAAATATATGGTAATATGTTATCGTCACTTCCTCCAGAAATAACTAAATTAACAAACATACGCTTTTTATCTTGTAGTTACAATGCTATTGAAAATTTAGATAATGAAACAATTAATTTTATAGATAGTAAGCAAAAGAATTGGAAAGAGACACAAACAGTATCACCAAAGAATATAACAGTGTTTAGCGTAAGCTCAGATTCTATATCTTTATCATGGTCTAAAATTGATTATTTAAAGGATCCTGGTGGTTATGAAATATATTATAGCATATCATCGAATACTCCATATACAAAAATTGTTATAACAGACAGTAAACAATTAGAACAAATAACAATTACTAAACTAATACCAGAAAAAAAATATTATTTTAAAATACGAACTGTAACCTTCCCTCATAATCAAAACCCAAACACTCTTTACAGTAAATTTTCAAATACGATTGAAGTAAAAACACAACCTCGTTTTAGTGAATTAAGTAATATTCCAAACAAGTTAACGAATATAACAAAAATCAATATTACTGTTTCAGGAAAAAACTTTACAAAATACAAATATAAGTTAAATGACCAAAACGAATATAGTAATATTTTTCCAATAAGTCAGTCAATATTTTTAGATAATTTCATAGATGGAGATTTTATCATTTATATTATAGGAGGTGACGACCAAGAATATTGGCAACCAGCAGACCAACCAACAACCTATTCATGGACAGTTGATACAAGCACTTCCATAACCATCAATGAAATCAATCGAAGCTGCCAAAACAACCAAAACAATATAAAACTATTCGGTACAAGAGAAAAGCAAGCCCAAATAACTATTAATTCAAATAATCCTTCAGAAAAAAATATTCTATATCCAGATGACTTATCCTGGACTGCCGAACTATCCAATATCTCCCCTGGTATCTATACCATAACAGTAAATGCAACAGACCAGGCTGGAAATACAGCAACAACCCAAATAGTTTCATTACCATCCAAAGCTATCATTGAAACCTCAAAAAAAACCTTAATTGCAGACAGCGAAAGCACTTTATCTTTAACTATAACCATATATGATGAATATGATCATGCCATTTGCCTTAAAGATGAAATTGAAATTGTTTCAGATATTGCATTCATTGAAAATATATCCTATGAAAATAACCAGTTATTATGTTACTTAAAGTCTGGAAAAGGCATTGGAACAGCATATATCTACGCAAAATATTATGATAAAGTTATCGGCACACAAACCATTGAAATGTTAACTCTGATAAGCAAATTGGCAAATTCTCCCCCTTTTTTAACAAATTCCCCAAACATCAACTTGACAATAACCGGTCAAAGTATCACAGCCTATAAATACAAACTTGACCAACAAACCGAATACAGCAATATTTTCCAAATATCACAACCCATCATTGAAACCAATTTCCGAGATGGCAATCATATCCTATACATTTTAGGCGGAAATGACCATGGCAACTGGCAACCCGCTGACCAACCCACGACTTACACATGGACAGTAGACACCACAACATCACTAACCATAACCAAAACAACCCGAAACACCCAAAACAATCAAAACACCATCCACCTATCTGGAACCAAAGAAAAACAAGCCAAAATCACAACAGCATGCAGCACCCCATTCACCCAAACCATCACTTACCCAGATGAAATATCATGGCAAGCAGAAATATCCCAAATCCCTCCAGGATTATACACAGTAACCATCCAATCAACCGACTTAGCAGGCAACACTGCATCAATAAACTCAGCATTAACCCCAGCCTTTGCTCATATCGAATCACAAAAAGAAACCCTCATAGCAGACAGTAAAAGCACTCTGCCATTAACCATAACCATTTATGATAATAATAATAACCCCATATGCCTAAAAGACGAAATCAAATTAGAAATCCAATCAAATTCAGCCAAACTATTAAACCATAAACCTTATACTTTTAATAACAACCAATTATTCTGCCAATTGCAAGCAGGCAGCCATATTGAATCTGCTGAAATAATAGCCAGATACAATAATCAAATTTTAGCCACAAAAACAATCAACATCATCCCAGGCCCAGTAAAAAAACTAATATTTCTAAAAAACACCATCGAACAAGAAATCAATTTTAAAAGCCCATACATCACATTACAAAGCCATGACAATTATGGACACCCCAGCCCAGTAACATCCCCAATAACCATCCTAATAAATACCCAAAATGGCATCAAAGACGAATATCAAATTTTCGGCGACCCAACGATTTATCAAGGAGATGTCATCACCACCCTAAACCCTGGAAATCATGAACTACTAATGAAATACAATTCCTCAGTTCCAGGCAGTTTTACCATTACTGCCAGCGAATACCCAGAACAAGGAATTGAAGATGCCCACTTGCATGTCCATGTCATTGGACTACCTGTTGCAAGACTTTTGAATGCACCTTCAGGCTATACCTGTGCAAAAGATGCCACCATTTACGTGACAGGTGACGATGTCATTGCCTATCACTACAAACTAAATGAGCAAAATTATAGTGCAGAGCAACCCATAGATACCCCCATTATTTTAAATAATTTACCTGATGGGCAGCACAGCCTGTACGTAATTGGCAAAAACAAGTTAGGCCAAACACAAGGGGAATCAACAGCCACATCCGCCACCTGGATTGTAGATACTGATTTACAAGCCCCACAGTTTTTAGATTTAGCGGCCTCAAGTGATACTGGTATTGATCCTTATGATAATCTCACCCACTTAACGCGCGTCACCATTACTGGAAAATGCAAAGACAATGCACATGTCATTGTTTTAGATAATGATACACCAGCAAAGGTTTATGATACAAACATTTCCAATCAAGCATTTCAATCCATTATCCAACTCGATAAGGGCATTCATGTGATCAAGGCCTATCAAAAAGATCTGGCTGGAAATATTTCAGACATATCAGACCCATTAACCATTACAGTTGATACAACACCTCCTGAGTTTTCCATTGATCCCCATGATACCATTAACAAAAACACCTGCTTATGGTCCAACCAGCCAGCATCCATTCATTTTACTGGAAGCATGGAAGAATATGCAACAATTACAATAAAATGTGATCATGCAGGCTTTATTGATATAAGCTATCCAAATGATCATCAATGGAAGGCAGATCTTTCAGATATGCCAACAGGGCAATATAGCATTGTTTTTCAGGCAACTGATCTGGCTGGGAATATTTCATCAATTAAAAAATGGATTCAACGCCCAAGCCCAAAAAAAGCGACAATTCAAACACCGCAGCAAACACTGTATGCTGACAGTATGAGTTCAATCCCTTTGACAATAACAGTTTATGACCATTTGAATCGTGAAATTTGTATCAGCCCAGATATTCAGTTAGGGTCCAGTAAGGGCATGATTTCCACAGATAGTTGCAACATGGCTGACAATCAGCTCATTTGCTATCTACAGACAACCAATGAGGCAGGAACTACCCATATTACAGCCACCTATCTGGATACGATTTTAGGCCATCACAGTATTGATCTTCAATCCATGCCTGCACATGGCCTGGCCTTTAGTCCATCAGAACTTGTTCTGGAAACCAATAAAACAAGTTCATACATAAATATGATTGTCAGGGATAAAAATGGCTATCCAGTGATATTGAAAAACAATATGGAAATCTGGCTATCGTCAACCGCTGGGACAAATGGATTGTTTTTTATTCAATCAGATAAAACATGGTATGAACGCAATATTATCACCCCACTTCCTGAAGGACAAAGCAAGTTTATATTTAAATTTAAAAGTCTGTCTCCTGGCTCTTACACAGTTACAGCCGCTGAATATCCAGATGAACATATTAATAAAGCCATTCTAACTGTTCATGTTGTCGGTATTCCTGTTGCTGAACTTGTGGGACTTCCAAATGTTTATACCAATCAAAAGTCATTTACCATTTATGTCAAGGGACAGTATTTAGCTGCCTACAAATATCAGCTTGATAATAAAGGATGGAGTAAAGAAATACAGAGTACTGAACCAATTCTTTTAACGCATGTCCCTCATGGTAAACATTGTCTGTCAGTCATTGGTATCAATGCAGAAGGTCGGGAGCAGGAATTTCCCACAACTTACGAATTTAATGTGGACTATCAGATAAAAGCACCAGAACATCTAAGTCTGACAACAGATGCTGACACTGGTTTTTATAATGATGATCATATTACTCATCTGACAGAAATTGAGATTCATGGCAGCTGCGAAACAAATGCCATGATTGAATTATTTGATGATCATCACCCCATAACGCCATCCATGTTCACAGGAAGCGACAATCAATTTCAGGCGCAGCTTTCCTTAGAGGAGGGAATCCACCATATTACTGCCATTCAAACAGATTTAGCTGGAAATCGATCTCAAGCATCCATTCCTCTGACTATTACCATTGATAACAGTATACCAGAGGTTGTTGCAGCGCCATCAGGAGGACATTATCAACAAGCACAATCTATTATGTTGATGTCTATGGATTCATCTGCCAGCATTTATTATTATTTTAATAATCAAGTGGCTGCGGCATCATTGTATACATTTCCCATTCCCATAGAAGCCAGCACCCAGTTGACATTTTATGCAGAAGACATTGCTGGTAACAGGAGTGTGGTTCAAAGGGAAAGCTATTATATTAACAATGCCATCACACCAGGTCCACAAGTGACTCCTGAAACTTATGATATATTGTCCTTAACCCCTTCAGCACAAATTATCAACATTGGTTCCACTCTGTATTATGAAATGGTGATTCGTCGGAAGGAAAACTTTAAAGGCAGTTTATTCATATCCTGTAATGGTTTGCCTGAAGGCACGTACTATCAACTGATCATGGATCAAAAGGAAACAAGTTCGATTATAACCAATATCAAAGATGTTCCTTGCGCCTTTCAACTGGAAATCATGGTTGCCAGCCATACGCCTGTTGGTGAACATACTTTTTATCTGGTCACACAAAATGTTTGGAATGGGGGGAGCTCACCAGTGAACTATCAGCCTTTGACTCTGAATGTCATTCCTCGTAATCAAAATGGTATTCATCTTTCCCTTAACCAGTCGACCATGAACAAAGGCGAATCTGTAGAGATTTATGGCGCTATTCTTCCCCCATCGGCAGATGAATCTATCACGTTATTTATTGAGAATAAAGATGATCCAGAAACAACTTATCAAACAGAAATAAAAACTAAAAGTAATGGCAGTTTTCATGAGGACCAAATCCTTTCAACATTGAATATGGGGACGTATTCAATCCATGCCCAATGGGTTGACTCTTTTTCAGAAAAATATCAAAGCGCCTTTCGGGATATTTTTATTGATAAAGAAGAATCATCTATTACATGCTTGCGATTGGGGGACGATCTTCCTGAAGTGGATAAGGATATCACCATTGGTGGATACTTAAGCCCATGCTTAATATCTGAAAAAATAATGCTATCAATCGAATCACCGGGTGGAGATCTTGATAGCAGACACATCTACACCATTATGAATGGTCAATATCAGGTAATAGACTCCTTTTTTACACAAAAAGGAATTTGGAAGCTTAAGGCTTCATGGGAAGGAAATCAAACCACCTTTCCATGTGAAAGTAAGGATTTATATGTGATGGTTGGCAGTCCTGGAAAAGTGATTGTTTTAGCAGGTGGTGAAGCATGGGATGGAAACACTTATTGGGAAACGACCAAAACATTATCAAGTAATGTCTATTCACAGTTTAAAAAAGCTGGTTTTACTGATGATTTAATCTATTTTATGATTCATTCACAAATTATCGACTTAAATAATGATGAAATTTCTGATGACATTGTTGACAATCAGCGTCCAACAAGGGATGCCTTTATATCTATTATAAATAGCGAATTTACTGATAATTTGGATGCCACAACACCACTATATATCTATATGCAGGGGCATGGGACTAAAGATGCCAGGTTTCAGGTTTTGGGTGATGATCATTTTGTTTCTGCCAGTGAGATACGAACTGCACTGGATCAATTGCAAAACGCAAAAAATTGTCCCATCGTGCTGATGATTGAATCCTGTTATTCTGGAAACTTTATTGCTCTGATCAGCAGCAGCGAATATCCCAATCGCATTATATTATCCAGTACTGGGGACAGTGTTTATAAAACCGATTCAACAGGATTTGTTTCTTTTTCCCAATATTTGTTTTCATATCTTTTAGAAGGCAAACATCTTAAAGAAGCATTTGACTATACATCCAAAGATTTATCTAATCAAGGCTATGGGCTTCCTCAATTGGATGACAATGCTGATGGTATATATTCTGAGAATGATGGCCTGCTGGCATCAACCATCATTTTACCTGATTTTAAATCCTGGGGCTTAAAACCTTTTATCAAAGATGTTTCCATTGATTATGTCCTAAAAAATAAAATGATCAATCCTGTTTCTGTCAATATTGTGCAAGGCGATTTTCCAATCAAAAAGGTATGGACACAAATGATTATGCCACGTTCTCATTTGCAGGCGGCTGATACAATCATTCATTTTCGTGAAACAGTGCTTGAGTACAACAATGTTTCCAAAACATATGAGGGGATATTATCGAATTTTTTTCAAAATGGTATTTACACAATCAATGTGTATGCAATGGATGACAAAAACACCATTTCTCAGGCAAAAACAGTGTATATCAATGTTTCAAACCAATGCCAGGATTTAAACAATGATGGAAAAATGGATTTACAAGATTTACTCATTGCACTTCAAGTGGTGAGTGATATTGAAAAAGAGATTCAGGTTGAAGGTAAATCACAGATAGATCTGGAAACAATTTTATGTATGATAAAAAAGATTTTTATTTCCGATGATAATTGAATACATTAATAAAAAAGAATATCATGCAAGAAAACATTTATTCCGCTGGTATAATAATAATGAAAGCAGAAATAATCTTCCTCATTATGGGGCAAATCCAACAGATGTGGGAAGCATAGTTCATTCTCATTTTGAACCAGGATTACGCTGAAGAAGATGAATAAGATGATAAAAAAACACTTTAAAATCATCTTATTCATCTTCTTCAGCGTAATCCTGGTTCAAAAAAAAGAATGAACTACTTTGTTCTCTCTAATTATAAACAAGGAGACCAGACATGGAAACCTCATGTATTGATTTAGATATGTTCACAGCATACTTTGGAAACTACATTTCCAAAGAAGACCGAAAAATGGTTGAAAAGCATCTGGCAGGTTGTAACAAATGCTTAAAACTATTTACAATGACAACAGAGCATTTATTAGATCCAGATATTTATGAATATGAGCCTGCTTGTGAAAGTAAAGGGCAAGCACTCTGGAAATCTATTCAACATAAAATAGACCGATTGATCAAATGGGGTCATGATTGCTTTCCGCCTAAATGGACATTACCTAAAAGTCCATCATTTCAACCCATTCCTGTCAGGGTGCGAGAAGAAGAATCTGCCATTGATTCTCAATCAAAGGAAACGCAAGAAAGCTTTTCAAAAGATGAATCACCCATTGATTTTATCCATATCAAAAAAGAATGCGATCCTTTAATGATTGAAATTTACGTGGAACATACCAGTGAAAACAAGATATGCTTTAAAGTCAGAGCCCATTGGAATAATCAAGTGCCTGATGATATTTTTGTGTATCTAAAACCAAAGGATAAAGGTCCTGCAGCAAAGCCTCTGGTTAATGAATATGTCATTTTTGAAAACTTACCCTATGGTAGCTATCAACTGATTGTGGAACAAAACAATAAAAACAAAGGCCTTTTTGAATTTGAAATTAATCATAATGGCATTGTCTGGCTGAATTCATAAGGTTTTAAGGAGTCATCACTATGCAACATAAAACCATTTACCTTCAAGCAACAAGAGAAGAACAAAAGGGAAATCCTGAATCAGAAAAATCTTTAAGAGTGTGCATAAAGGATGAATACGAAAATCCCATTAAATCTTATAAAATCAGGTCCTTTAACAAGAATGCTATAAATGATAAATGCCTTGAAATAAATGATATTTTAAATATTAACAGTAAAAAAGGTGAATCCTTAGAACTATATGAGCAACTCAAGATGAAAGGAAGTTCGCTTTGTGATGATCTTCTAACACCAGAACATAAAAAAGAACTTCGAAAAACAAAGGCAACATACTTAATTTTGGATATTGATGATCACCTGGTTCATATCCCCTGGGAGCTATTATTTATTGATAATTGCTTTTTATGTGAACGTTTTGCAGTGGGACGCCTTGTAGAAACACGACAGGATATTGTTGAATCAAAAAAGCGAGGCCTTTCACTTCCTTTAAAAATGTGGATACTGGCCAACCCCAATGGAGACCTTGCGAGTGCAGCATCAGAAGGGCTTACCATATTTAAACATATGAACAGGTCCATTGGTAAAAAACGTACCATAGAAGCTAACCTGGAGTCTCACATTACTTTGGAGCAAATGAAAGATCAGATCAGAAATTATGATATCCTTCATTTTGCAGGTCATGCCACCTATGATCGTCAGGAACCTGGAAATTCGGGCTGGAAATTATCTGAAAAAAAACTGGTGGCCAATGATATCAAAAATATGGCAGGAGGAAAGGCATTACCCGCCATTGTTTTTTCCAATGCCTGTCAATCAGCAAAAACAGATGAATGGGATATTGATAAAATACCAGCAAACAGTTCCTTTGGTCTGGCCAATGCCTTCATGCATGCAGGCGCCAGGCATTACATTGGAACCTTTGGCAAAATTCCTGATCCATCAGGGGGAAAATTTGCACAATTATTTTATGATCAACTGAATGCATCACAAAGCATTGGAATGGCTTTAAGAAATGCCAGACAATTATTAAAAGAAAACAGTTCCAGTATATGGGCCAATTATCTGATGTATGGTGATCCCAGAGAAATATACATTAATCATACACCTGAAACTAACAGCACCATTAGAATTGACAATAACTCACAAAAAAAGTTAGACAATCAAAATAAACAAGCAATATTAAGGTCTGAAAAATCACACCCCAGCGAAACATTAACTGATAAGCATCTTGATAGTGTTTCTGAAATAAATAATCAGAAACAAAGTATTCAAAACAATAACACTCGCTATTCAAAAAATATCAAAATAGCTGTTTCAATCATGTTTATTGCTTTTTTTTTGTTAGCATCGATGTTTTATCGAACATTCTTTTTTGGAAAGGTTGAAGACGAGTGGACATCAAAACCAATGACAATGGCTGTAGTTTTCAATGCAAAGACCGATCATGTTGAGCCTGAAAAAGCCAATATTCTTTGTCAAAGTATTATGATGGAGCTAAAAGCATACGCCAGATTTATATTGTTGGAACGTATTGATATTGACATTCTAAAAGAAGAATTAGACTTATGGATGTCTAAGTATGTCACTTCAGAAAAGAAAATCAAACCAGACCTTTATCAGGCAGAATTTATTTTGATCATAGATGTTAAAGGTTCAGACAAGGTCAATCAATCAGATGATTCCAATGAGATGGAACAAGAATTTGCCAATATTTTTATACGACTACTTTCTGCTGAAAAAGGTAAGATTATCA
>Ga0272440_1004039_pt1 | contig 10664 bp, 10 predicted proteins | sample SSMMMBAug17_FD_192440 | JGI IMG/M metagenome (GOLD analysis project Ga0272440, IMG submission 192440) | Marine sediment archaeal communities from Little Sippewissett salt marsh, Falmouth, MA, United States - SSM-MMB-Aug17 | ecosystem: Environmental > Aquatic > Marine > Wetlands > Sediment ... | reverse complement strand
CATTTGTTTAAAAAATATAACCCAAGTGTCGTTTTTCACTTAGCAGCGGTTTCTCACGCATCAGAATCAAATAAAACCCCTTTTACTACTTTTGATCATAGCTTTCGTACTCTTGAAAATGCGTTAGATTCATCTCGTTCAAATGTAAAACATTTTATTTATTTTTCTTCGAGTATGGTTTATGGTAATTTTACAGAAGGCTTTGTATCCGAAGAAACTATCTGCAACCCTTTGGGTATTTATGGTGCTCTTAAATTTGCCGGTGAAAAACTAGTGGTCGCTTATAATCAAGTATTTGATTTACCTTATACTATTATTCGCCCATCTGCTTTATATGGAGAAAGATGTGTAAGTAGAAGAGTTGGACAAATATTCATTGAAAACGCTATTCAAGGAAAAGATATTTTAATCAGCGGTGATGGGACTGATAGGTTAGATTTTACATATATCAACGATCTTGTAAATGGTCTAATTAAAGTAATTGAAAACGATAATGCAAAAAATCAGATATTTAATCTGACATATGGAAAATCTCGATCATTAAATGCTATATTGAAGATATTACAACAATATTTTCCAAAAGTGAACGTAACATATCAGCCTAAAGATCGCTTGACACCTGATAGAGGAACTCTTTCTATTGAAAAAGCTAAAAAGCTTATTGGATATCAACCTGAATATCCTCTTGAAAAAGGTTTTGAAGACTATATTAAATGGTACAAATCTTTTTATGAAGACCATATGAGTAAATTAGATTATTAAGGCAGATTAACACCCAAAAAGGGGTACTACATGTCAAAAATACTACTAATCAACACTTCGTTTCCATCAGGCAATATTCGCGTGCGTGATAGTTTTTTTCCTCCACTGGGCCTGTTAACTATAGCTACTTCTCTTATTGAGTCAGGCTTTGATGTAAAGCTGGTTGATCCCCAACTAGATGCGAACTATGAAAATAGCATTGAGCAAATAATGAAAGACAGGCCCCTGTTTGTTGGTATGACAACATTTATGGGAACCAATTTATCTAATGCAATAAAATTATCTGAAAGAGTTAAAAAACTTGATTCTGATATTCCAATTATATGGGGAGGACCTTTAGCCACATCTTCTCCTACCTTATGCTTAAAAAATGCTCCTATAGATTATATTGTAATGGGAATGGGAGAAGAAACAGTTGTAAGAATTTCAAACAAGTTGAAGAAAGGAGAAAAAATAGATGATTTAGAAAATGTTAGCTTCAATAAAAACAATAAAATAGTACTTAAATCAAATTATTTTTTTTCAGGAAACCTTGACAAATTACATTATCCCAAACTAGATTTGTGGAAAGAAGGTATTATCAAAAAAGGTACTATTCCTATTTTATCTTCAAGAGGCTGTCCCAGAAATTGTTCTTTTTGTTACAATAACACTTTTACAGGTAGAAAAAAATGGTATGGAAGAACTAAAAATAATGTTATGGAGGAAATGGATTATTGGGCAAATTATTTTAATATTAACAGATTTTATTTTGTAGATGATAATTTTTTAGTTGATACAAAAAGGGCATGTGAAATACTTGAAAGCAACATAAAAAGAAATTATACAATAACTCAAATTCTAGGTCATATGAATGATTTTAAACCTGAAATTCTATCACTCATTTCTAATTATATCAAGCATGTTGGATTTTCAATTGAATCAGCATCACCTACAATTCAACAATTATTGAACAAGCCAATAAATCTTGACCATGCCTTAACCATGATGGAGAATTTTACGAAAACTGAAATTGAAAAGATTACAACAAATTTTTTGTTTGGTTTTCCAACAGAAACGGATAACGATATTCTTTTAAGTATTGAAATGGCTACAAAAATTAGAAATTTAAATAATAATATTAGAATAATACCTTATATTTATACTCCTCAACCAAAAGATGATATTGTTGCTAAATATAATTTGTTGGATAGTATAAACTTTTCTTTAGATAATTTATCTACAATTGATCTTGCTCCAAACAGGAGTTGTGTTTTATCAGAGGAGTTAAGACCCTGGATGAATAAAGAAGATATTCGTTTCTATCTGGATTTAGTTCTTGTCTGGTTTTACCATTTTGATTATGTCGTTAGACGATCACAAGACATTGATATTGATAGTATCTTTGAAAGAAATAGTAGATTGGCAAGATTATTTAAGAACGTTCAAAAACCTTTGTAACCAAGTATTCATTTTAATAAGGAAAATGATATGAATCCAACAATTATTATTCAAGCACGAACGGGTTCTAAAAGACTACCTAATAAAGTTTTAGCAAACCTTGGAGATAAGAATGTTCTTTATTATGTAATCAAGAGATGCCAGCTAAGCAAGAGTATTAATAAAATTGTGATTGCTACATCGAACCATCAAAAAGATGATGCCATTGAAAGTTTAGCATTAACGATGAATACTTCTGTTTTTAGAGGAAAAGAAAATGATGTTCTGAGTCGTTTTATGCTTACTGCTACAAAGTATAATGCTGATCCCATTATTCGTATTAATGCGGACTCACCACTTATTGATTCAATAGTTATTGATGAAATTTATGAAAGTTATAAGAATAATAATTATGACTATGTTTCAATAGTAGGATATCCTCGAGGGGTATGTGCAGAAATTTTTTCTTTTTCTTCATTAAAAAAATCTTTTGAAAATACTCAAATCAATGATACTCGTTATCGGGAACACGTTACCACATTTATTATCGATAATCCCAATCTTTTTAATATAAAGCATTTAGAAGCACCAAAAGAACTTAATGATCCTGATTTACGTTTATGTGTAGATGAAATACGTGATCTTGAAGTCGTAAGAATAATTTGTAACCATTTTCATCCTCGTGTTGATTTTAAATTGAATGAAATATTAAAGTTTTTAGATGAAAATTCGAAAGTAAAAGAAATAAATCAACATGTTAAACAAAAAGAGTTATAAAAAATGAAAGTCAGAAAAGATATAATTAATGTTGCTGTTGTTGGCCTAGGTGTTGGAGAGCAACATGCAATAACATATTCGAAACTAGAAAAAAGTAGACTTTGTCTAATTCATGATTTAAATATCCAAAAAAGTATAAATATTTCTAAAAAACTGGGATGTAAAATTGCTGATAATTTTGATCAAATTATAGAAGATTCTGATATTGATTTAATTTCAATAGCATCTTTTGACGATGTTCATTATAGTCAAATAATTTCTGGTCTTGAAGCAGAAAAACATATATTTGTTGAAAAGCCGCTATGTGAAACAAAAAGAGAGCTAAAACTAGTTAAGCAGACCTGGGATAAACAAAAGAGTAATGTTAAGCTTTCATCAAATCTTATATTAAGAGCAGCACCTATCTATATATGGCTAAAAGAAAAAATTGCTTCGGGTTTTTTTGGAGATATTTATTCATTTGATGGTGACTATCTATATGGCAGACTGCATAAAATAACACATGGATGGCGAAAAAATTTACCAAATTACTCTGCAATAAAAGGTGGGGGAATACATCTGATTGATTTAATGATATGGTTAACCGGGCAAAAACCAATTTCTGTTTCAACAGTAGGAAGTAAAATTTGTACAATGGGAAGTGATTTTAAACATGATGATTTTATGGCATCGACATATAAATTTGATTCTGGCATGATTGGTCGGATTACAGCAAACTTAGGTTGTATTCATAGACATCACCACATCATGCGTATTTTTGGAACAAAAGCTACATTTATTTACGATGATGCTGGGCCAAGAGTTCATTTTACTACAGATCCAAATATGAGTACGTCATCAATTTCACTTGATACTTTACCTCGAAAAAAGGGAGATTTAATTCAACCATTTGTTGAGTCAATAATAAAAGATGATGACTTAGAAGAACATACACAAACATTTTTTGACGAAATAAGCATTTGCTTATCAAGCGAAGAAGCACTAAAACAAAAATCTGAACTGGAAATAATGTACATATGAAAGATGATATTATTATTGGAATATTACAGCCTTCTTATTTAGCCTGGATTCCTTTTTTTAAGCGTATGATTATGTCAGATATTTTTATTTATCTTGATGATGTGGAATATTCAAAAAATAGCTTTCATAATCGGAATAGAATAAAAACATCAAATGGAAGCTTAACTTTGACTGTTCCTGTTTTATATAAAGGAAATAGTTCAAAAACAATTTCAGAAATGCCAATTAATAACAATAACAATTGGAAAAGCAAACATTGGCGTGCAATAGAACTGAATTATACTAAATCCCAATATTTTTCTCAAATAGCTCCACTGCTTGAAAGCAATATATATTCAAAAAATTGGGAAAATTTAGCAGATCTGAATATTCGTATTATAGAGCTTTTTAAAGATTTTATTGGACTCTCAACAAAATGCTTTCGTTCTTCTAAGCTAAATGTAACTGGCTCAGGAAATGAGAAATTAGTCAATATATGTAAGCACTTTAATGCAAATAAATTTATAGTAAAACCTGGAACTGAAAATTATCACCCAAAAGAGATTTTTTTAAAAAATAATATTTCTTTTGAATATTTTGTTTTTAAACCTGAGCAATATAAACAATTATATGGCGATTTTATTTCTGGTCTAAGCATACTTGATTACGCTATGAACTGTGGTCCAAGCCATTTTAAAAAATGAAAGTAAAGGTTAAATATGAAAATAGGAAATATTGATTTATCAAAAGAGGTCATGATTGTTGCCGAAATTGGCAATAATCATGAAGGAAACTATGATATTGCAAAAGAATTAATTTCTTTAGCAGCTGATGCAGGTGTCCACGCTGTAAAATTTCAAACATTTAAAACAGAACATTACGTAACCAGTAAGGATAAAAAAAGATTTAATCAGCTTAAATCTTATGAACTCTCATACACACAATTTGAAAAGTTAAGCCACTTTGCAGCAAAATTGGGGCTGATTTTTTTATCAACGCCTTTTGATCTTGCGAGTGTAGATTTTCTAAACAATTTTGTTCCTGTATTTAAAATATCCTCAGGTGATAATACTTTTTATCCTTTAATTGATTCTATTGCGAGAACAGGAAAACCCATCTTCTTATCAAGTGGATTTGCTGATTTAAACCAAGTCAAAAAAACTAAAGATTTTATAGAAAATGTTTGGAAAACAAACAATATAGACCAAAATCTCATCGTATTGCATTGTGTAGCTGAATATCCTGTAAAAAAGAAAAATGCAAATCTCAAAGCAATTCAAACGATGAAAGATTATTTATCTTGTGATATTGGCTATTCTGATCATACAATTGGTGTTGAAGCAGCAGTCATAGCAGTTGCTTTAGGTGCAAAAGTTATTGAAAAGCATTTTACACTAGATAAGAATTTTTCAGACTTTAGAGATCATAATATTTCTGCCGACCCTGATGATATGAAAAAGATGGTAGAAAAAATTAAACAAACACATGAAATACTTGGTACTGGCAAAAAAGTAATTCAACAAAATGAACTTGCAGACCTTCCTTTTGTTAGAAGGTCAATTACAGCTACAAGGGATATTCTTGCTAATACATCAATCTCTAAAGAAGACATTACGTGGGTTAGACCAGGGGATGGATTAGCTCCAGGAAATGAGCATCTCGTTATTGGTAAAGTTTCAAAGAATCAGATTCTGAAGGGAGATATCATTACATCCGATAATCTTAAGTAAAGAGAGGTATTATGAAGATAATTGTTTTGACTACTGAAACATTGCATCATGTTTATTTTGTGCAAAAAGTTGCGTCAATTTTTTCAATAGAAGCTGTTATATGTGAAAGAAATATTTTAGCCCCACATTTTGAAACTCACCATTCTTTTGAAGATAAAAGGGATTCTCATGAAGCTAAATTACTTTTTAGTAATAAAAAAGTTTCATTAAATGATATTTGTGATACATTCTTTGTGGACTCAATTAACTCTGATGAGTCAGTTCAAATGATTAAGAATATATCGCCAGATATTATAATTGTTGAAGGAACAGGAAAAGTTCATGAAAATGTAATAAATGCCAAAAAGGGTGAAATGATAAATTTTCACGGAGGTGATCCTGAAGAGTATCGAGGGTTAGATTCTCATCTTTGGGCAATTTATCATTCTGATTTTAATAATTTTTTAATCACTGTTCATCATCTTAACAAAGAATTGGACGATGGTGATATTATTCTTCAAAAAGAAATTTCTCTAATCAAAAATATGAAATTACACGAATTAAGAAGTTATAATATTAAAATTGCTGTGGAATTAGCAATATCTACACTTGATATGTATCAAAGGCATGGTTTCCTTATTAGTAGGCCCCAAAAAAAGAAAGGTCGGTACTATTCTTTTATGCCGACTTCTTTAAAAACAATATGTTTAAAAAGATTTGAAAAATATACAAAGGATTTGGTCATATGAATTCTGTAGATTATAGCAAATATCTTTCAAATGATACTCTGGCAATATTTCTTTTTCATGGTGTAATTGAAAAAAATGATTATAGCGTTAGAAACTATATGAATAAACATATAGAAAAGGATATCTTTTATCAGATTTTAAAAGATCTTAAAGAAAATGGAAAATCTTTAAGTATGGATGAATTGGTCGAATATCATTGCAAAGGAGAATCATATCCACCTAATTCTTTTATAATATCATTTGATGATGGTTTTGAAAATAACTATTCCATTGCTGCACCAATTTTGGAAAGTTTAAAGATTCCAGCGATTTTTTATATTACAACTGGCTGGGTACAAAACAATATTATGGGGTGGTCCGATAGAATTGAATATTGCTTGGAGAATACTCATGAAGTAAATATATTTTTACCTTGGGATAATAAAAAATATTTTTGTAAAGAAAACAAAGAAAAAATTTCGCTAATGAATGATATTAGATATTATCTCAAAAACAATCAAGATATTGATTGCAATTCTTTTGTATCTGAAATTTTTTCACAATGCCAAATAACAGAAATTTTTTCTAATAATGATCCACTTGATTTAAAGCTAAATTGGAAACAATTGGTAGAACTAAATGAAAATGATTTATTTATAATTGGCGGTCATAGTCATCAGCATTTAATACTTTCTTTCCTGAATGATTCAGCCCTAAATGCTGAAATTAAAACTAGTATAGAATTATTAAAACAAAATTCTAAAATAAATGTAAAGCATTATTCATATCCAGAGGGCCAGGAGAACCATTACTCACAAAAAGTAATTAATTGTTTAAAGAATAATGGTATTGTTTGCTGTCCAACAGCTTGTGAAGGAACGAATAAAATAGAAAACGATTTGTTTTTACTTAAACGCATAATGGTTTGGTGATATGAAAATGTTTTTTTAACGTATAAATTTACGATAGAAATAGGAGATAATTTAATGGGCTCATTACAACAAATTTTACCTGAAGAAATTTCAAGTTCAGCAGAGGAAGTAATATTAAAAAAAGTAAAAGCAAAAATGTTTGCAGGAGCAGCAATGTTAGTAACTGCTGTTAGAGCCATTGAAGAAGCTTATGGCGAGGAAGGGGTTGAAGTAATACATAATGCAATTAGTAATCGTATTCTTGAATTAACAAAACAAAAAGTTGAGCAATCGAAAGAATGCTCTTTGGAGCAAATATGTTCCTCTATAGGCTCTAATGGCACACAAGAATGGACAAATGAAGGGGATGCAAAACACCGATTATTTAAATTTACTAGATGTATGTGGGCAGAAGTTTTTAGAGAATTGAATGCTGAAGATATTGGTTTTTGGATCTGTGAGGGTGACTTATTGGCTGCTGAAATTTTCTCATCTTTTAATATAGAATTTAAAAGATCAAAAACATTAATGCAGGGCCATGATATATGTAATCATGAATTTTACTCAACAAATTAAGAGGTGTAAAAATGCGAAAAGTTCCTTTTAGCTCATTTCGACAAATTGCACAACTATCAAAAGATAGGAAAATTGTCCTTTTTGGTTGTGGAAGTATAGGTGAAAAAACACTGAGACGACTAAATAAAATAGATTTTGTTGTAGATAATAACCCAAATATGTGGAATGTAGAAAGGTTTGGAGTAACAGTTTATAATCCTGTTGAATTTAACAAATATAATCATCCAAAACCTTTTGTTATTATTTGTACAACTTCATTTATTGAAGTTTCCGATCAATTGGTTGAAATGGGTTTTCGAATTGAAAACGATTTTATTGTAAGCCCTATTTTAAATGATCTTAGAATAATTGCTGAATTAGAATCTATAAAAAAACGAATGCTTTTCTCTAGTGGTTCACCAGAACAAGATTCGCTTGAATATGGAGGTGGAATATATGAATTAACAATTGATGGTTATGAATGGAGTTATAGAAAAGTGTATTCTGGTATTTGTTATGGCCTAATTCATCATAAAGGCAATATCATAGCTATTGATGATAAAAAAGGAATAGTTGAGCTGAATAAAAAATATAATGTAGTAAAAAGCTCGCCATTAAAAGCTGGCTCAAGATGTCATGGAATATCCTATTCTGACATCACAAATAACTTTTACATTGCTTCAAGTGACCTTGATCAAATACTAGTCTTTGATAAAAATTATAAATATTTAAATTCAATATCTCTATCTGATAAACTTGAAAAAACAGGGACTCCTTGTCATCATTGTAATGATGTATGCGTGATAAATCAGAGTCTATATGTATCAATGTTTTCTTATACAGGTAACTGGAAACAAGATATTTTTGATGGAGTAGTTCTTGAAATAGATATTCAAACGAATACAATCAGGTCTCCAGTTATTTCAAATCTTTGGATGCCACATAATATTTCTTACTTCAATGGCTGTATTATTGTTCTTGAATCCCTCAGAGGTCACTTAAGAAAACACAATGCTCAGGTGATCGGGAGTTTTCCTGGATTTACGAGAGGACTGGATTCAGACAATGAATTTTTTTATATTGGTCAAAGTCGTAATAGAAATTATAGTAAATACATAGGTTTATCGAAAAATATTTCCATTGATACATCTATAATTGTTTTTGATGAAGAAACAAAAGTGTCACGAAGCTTTCAATTACCATCAAAATTATCTGAAATTCATTCAATACTTATTTTGTAAAATGGAAAGGAAAATTTTTATGAAAAATATTGCAAATATAAAAGATGAGCGACTTAAACAAAAAAATATGTTTGATGGCGAATTAATGTTTGGTGTTAGACAGTTTAATATGAAAACAGGTCGCGATAAACATAATATAAGAATAAAAGAAGAAAAAAAACAGTTTGTTGATGACAAAACTGGAAGAATTAAAGAAGGAATATATACTTCAAGATCGTGTCCTGTTTGCAGTACAAATAATGCGAAAGAAATATTTGTTAAAGACGGTTTTCCGTATTTAAAATGCGTCAAGTGTGAGATGATATATGTTTCTAAAATTATTAAAGAAGAATATATTAATTCTTTTTATAAAAATGAAGATTCATTTGTTCAAGTAGCATTAACTGAGATTGAACAGAAAATGTTGGAAGGAAAATTTGCATATGGTCTGGATCGAATTGAAGAGCATGTTAATCAAAAAAAATATCTTTTAGATATTGGATGTGGAACAGGTGAGTTTCTAATCATATCAAGAGAAAAAGGCTGGGATGTACAAGGTGTTGAATTTAATAAAAAGTATATTGAATGCTTAAAAAAGAATAACATATCTGTTATCGATAAGCCTTTTGATCAGGCTTCTTTACCAAAAAATTATTATAATTGTGTATCTTTATGGACTGTATTAGAGCATATTAGTAATCCTTTATCTTTACTAAATGATATTTACCAACTATTGACTATCGATGGAATTATTTTTGTTCTTGTACCAAATGTTGACGGCCTGGCTTGTAGAATACTTCAAAAAGATTGTGTTACTTTTGCGGGAGAAACCCATATAAATATGTTTAATATTAAGACATTGACCAAAATTTTGGAAGATACAGGCTATGAAATATTGAGTTTTGAGACAATGCATACATTAATTGGTACAGTAAATAATTATATGAATTATGAGAGTCCTGAATTGGGAATGTCAAGTGAGGTATTTGATTTTCTTACACCAAAATATATACATGATAACCTCTTAGGCCATCTTTTAATGGTTGTAGCAAAAAAAATAAACCCTGGCGGCTAATCACTATAATTGGCGATTGTGGTTTTACAGTTTCAAACCTTTATTACGTAGGGAGAAATCAGATGACAAAGGTTGGCGTTATCGCATATGGTTCTGGAAATATCATGTCTGTTTTTAATGCCTTAAAATATTTAGAAATAAATGTTTATCTTGTAGATAATCCTCGAAATTTGAATAAGGTTTCTCATATTATTTTACCAGGTGTGGGTACTTATGGAGCTTTAATGACTCATCTTAAGAATAAATATTTTTTAGATTCAATTCAAGATAATGTTATCCAACAAAAAAAACCTTTTTTAGGTATTTGTGTAGGAATGCAGATATTATCAACTTTTGGAACTGAATACAATAAAACAAATGGTTTAAATTGGATAAAAGGAGTAGTGCAAAAAATTCCTGAAAATAACTTAAGAATTCCACATATTGGTTGGAATGAGGTCGAATTTGCCAATAATTCTAAACTTTTTTCTGATATTTCCAATAATAGTTGTTTTTATTTCGTACATCGC
>Ga0272440_1004038_pt1 | contig 10666 bp, 4 predicted proteins | sample SSMMMBAug17_FD_192440 | JGI IMG/M metagenome (GOLD analysis project Ga0272440, IMG submission 192440) | Marine sediment archaeal communities from Little Sippewissett salt marsh, Falmouth, MA, United States - SSM-MMB-Aug17 | ecosystem: Environmental > Aquatic > Marine > Wetlands > Sediment ... | reverse complement strand
TTCATCTTCTTCAGTGTAATCCTGGTTCAAAAACAAATTGAACAATTATTAAATGAGGAACTTATTTTCAGAGATTTCCTAAGGAATGCTTGAAAATAACTTCCCCATTATTGATATTGTTCGTTTTGAGGTTGATGTACTGTAGAGACGTAGCATGCTACGTCTCTACACGACCTTATTTTTTTGGACGATCAAGAAAAAAGAGTATGTTATTTTCAGAGCATTCCTTAGAGTATTTGCATCAAACGCAACAGAATGACCTTCCCCATCTTTGTTCCACATGCAAAACATCCATTTCTTGTTACTTCAGAAAGAGCACTAACGCCATACTCAGTTTGAAAAACAGCCTGGCAACGACCCGTGTAAATATCCCAAACACGAAGTGAACAATCCCAACTTCCTGAAATAATATAGTTGCCATCTGGAGTTGTCGTGACAGTTTTTACCCATCCAGTATGGCCCAATAATACTTGCTTACATTCGCCGGTTTGAATATCCCACACGCGAATGGTTCGATCGCGGCTTGCAGAAATCAAATATTTTCCATTGGGGTTTACGATAATGCTTTCAACAGTGAGTCGATGACCTTTCAATGTTTTTAAGCATTCACCTGTTTCAATATCCCAGATCCGAAGTGTACGATCGCGGCTGCCTGATATTGCATATCGTTTGTCTGGTGTTAATCGGACACTGCCAACTGTTAATGAATGGCCTTTTAATGTCTTTAAACATTGACCTGTTTCCAAGTCCCAGATCCGCAATGTTTTATCTCGACTACCAGACACTGCACGTTTGCTATCAGCGGATAAACAAACACTGTAAACATCATCCATGTGCCCATGCAACACACGCGCACAATCGCCAGTTTGAATATCCCACACACGAACTGTTTTATCTCGGCTTCCTGTCACTGCCCATTTTCCAGTAGCACTCAGGTTGACACTTTCAACTGAGCTGGTATGTCCTTCCAGGATTTTTTTACATGTTCCAGAGGCCAAATCCCATAAACAGATCAGTTTATCCAGACTACCAGAAATGGCAGTTTTGCCATCCTGTGAAATACACATGCTATTCACACTGAATGAATGCGTTTCCAAATGTTGAATACATTTTCCACTTTCAATGTCCCATACGCGAAGCGTTTTGTCTAGCCCAGCAGATATGGCCTGTCGGGCATCGGAACGAATACACACACTTACAACCCGACGTGTATGTTCCTGCAAGTTGCGGTAACATTCACCTGTCTCTGTATCCCAGATTCGAATCAGCTTATCACGTCCGCAACTGATTGCACGACGACCATCTGGCGTGATTCGCACATTTTCAATTCCCCCTTCATGACCCTTAAGACGTTGCAATTGTTTACCAGAAGCCAAGTCCCACACAATGGCTGTGCCATCACCGACATTGACAATTATTCGATGTTCATCAGGGGTGATATCAAACGAAGTATGGATGACAATATCAGTTAGCGGCTCATGTTGTGTGTCGGGTGAAATCTGCCATACATGAAGTGGCATCTCATTAAATGCAATATACAAACGCTTGCCATTGGGGGAAATTTCAATATGCTTAACAGGCATCTTTGTATTTAAAGAATGAATGACTTTTTCTTCTTTTAAATGATACACATGAACCCACCCCAACTGATCTGCGGATGCCCCAATAGCGCCATCAGGCGTTAATGCAGCAGTTGTGACACCGGCATGATGACAATCAAAGGTTATCTCGCATTGGCCTGATGATATCTGCCATAATCGAACAGTATGATCCTGGCTCGCTGACAGCGCCAGACGACCATCAGGCGTAATTCTGACATCATGAATAATATCTTTATGGCCGCGAAGGACACGCAGACATTCACCTACTTCTGGAGACCATACACGAAGGGTTTCATCCACGCTGCCGGAAATGGCAAACTGGCCATCGGGTGTCATGGCGGTGCAAATAACCCAGCTGCTATGTCCGGCCAGTGTCCTTAAAAGAGCAGGTTTTAAAGATTGTTCCAGTGAGTGTGACACAATTTGTTCTAAAATGAAATATTCAACCCCTTGTTTCATCATGTTTTGCGATGCTTTGGCAACAGGTCCACTTTTACTATAATTGTATGCCTGTTGCAGGCAAAAACCTGGAATTGATGAAAAACGTGCCAGGTCATGCCTTTGGGAAAAAATGAATCGATAAAAAGATAGAATTCGATCTTGTCGGGTGGGAGATGTGGCCATTCTTTTGTTTTCTGCTGCAATGGCGGCATCGCTCAATGGTTGTGTTGCATAAACAGCTTCAGGAAAAGCGGCCTCCCCACGCGCAAAGGCCATAATGGCCTTTGTATATTCTTGACATTGTTTGGTGCGTTTTTTTTGATTTTCGATCAATGGACGGCAATCAGGTAAGGCCCAAATGGCTTCTTCAAAATCGCGAACCAGATCATATGTCATTCCTGCTCTGCATTTTTTTTCAATAAATGATAGATCTGTGAGAATTTTCGCCAGATCGTCCCATTTTTGTGCGTGACACAAATGAAAAGGCAGGTGGGCCAGCATGTAATCTGGCAGGTGTTCCAGGCCTTTTGTGTATGCATTCATGCCCAATCGTGCGAGTTCCAAATGCCCATTTTGTTCTTTAATTGTATACGCTTTGGATAAATCAGGATTTCTAAGCCAGTCTCCCAGTGACCGATGGAAAAAATGAAAACAATTATCAGTAACAGAAAAGAGCATGCCCAGTATATTATGCAAGGTCAGTCGGTCATGGATTTTCCAATCGATGAGGTGGGTAATCATGTCCAGACTTAATGGTTCCTGGGCTGCAGACATGGCATCCAACAGTGGTCGAATCTTTTTAACATAATCGGAATGATCGTGGAATTGTGTGTGAAACAACCAGGTATACATCCCATTCAAACCCTGTGGTAATTTGGGAATGTCGTAAGGCCCAATCCTCCCTTGTGCCAGTTCGCGACGCAGCCATTCAATATATAAAAAGATACCTTCACTTCGTTCAAATATGATTTCTGTGGCTTGCTCAATTGACAGGTCATCTGGGGTATATGGGGTCATATATCGCGTAATATATTGTCGGGCATCCAGATCATGCTGCGTATTAGAAATGTTAATTATTTTTGGTTTTAGATTCGCAAGGGCAGTTGTAACTTCAGGTTCATCTCGTGTCGTTACCAGAAGTTTTAAAAATGATGGCGTGCGCGCCCATTCCAAAGACAACAATTCTGCCATGATATTTTTTTGGTGGCGGGTTGCCTGGTCCAAACCATCCATTACCAATACGATTGGTTTTAAATGCGCACCTTGAATCCGAAAAAAAGGTTGCACCAGTAATTGATCAAACAGTGATCTGCTATCATAATATGCAACAATTTTTTCAAGATTGATCGTGCATAAATGTTGAAAATATGCAGGAAGGTATAACGCAATCTGGTAAGCAGCAGAAAAGATCCATCGTCGCGGATCACTCATATGGCGGTCTCCATATCGACAAATATGGAATCCAGCTGTCTGATCTGAAAAGCAGGCGAACCAGGCTGCAATGGCTGTCTTACCTGTACCCGCATTTCCAGTAATCATCATGACGCTTTCATTGGATGGATCTTTTGACCATTGAGACAAGGAATCCAATAGGTCCGCACGACCTGAAAAACGAATTAAATATCCCGGAATCATGCCTTCAAAAGGTAAAGGGCGAAACAATCGTTTGAATCGAATTTGCTCGGTATCAAAAATTTGTTCAGGATTGGGATTTTCTTTTTCTAAAATCACTGTCAGCGCATGAACTGTTTGTTCAAATGTGTTTGGATTGGAAAAATCGACAAAAGGACGATGAGTAATCAGGATTGGGGGCATACAATCATCTAGCCGAATACTTTGAATAGGGAATCCTCGATCAAGTGCGAGATGCAGCGCATGTAAACATTTGCCATTCGGGCGCTGAATCGTTTCATGACTCATAAACAACAGAACCAAGGCGCGATCCAAATCCTGAGCCAACCAGGAAAAACCATTTTCAAGCATTATATTATGATTGCGGGTATCTGGATTGTCAAATGCCGATTGCACTTCATGACCATGATGCTGAAGTTCTGCTTGAATCTTGCTGACTATTTCATCATGTGCCTGTCCACTATAAACGAGCAATAAACGTCTCAAGATTTTTTCATGTTTGGTATAAAGCTTTTCAATATGATCTTTGGGCTTTGTTTCAGCATAAGGTTCATAAGTAAAAACATTTAAGCAATGATAACATCTTAGCCGAACCCGATTTTTCGTGATTCGGCTGGATGGCACTTTGAGCTGTGTTTGACAATCTGGACATCGGGTTTGAAAAAAACGCTTAAGGGTCATTCGGAAAATATGCTTGCAATGACCACATCGTGCCCGAGCTGTGTTTCCGCGCATCTTTTTGATGTTCATTTTTAAAGATGTTTCGCATTTCGGGCATTGAATTTTCATAATCGTTTATTCCTGACTATCTTCTTTAGCTGTCTGTTTTAATCGAATGGAGAGCTCATCAAGTTGCTCGAAATTTGCTTCAGATGGGGCTTTAGTCAACAAACAGGTTGCTTTTTGTGTTTTTGGAAAGGCAATGATATCGCGAATTGAAGGTTGATTGCACAACAACATGACCAGACGATCAAATCCAAAAGCAATGCCGCCATGAGGCGGTGCACCTGAATCAAGAGCATCTAAAAAGAAGCCAAATTTTTGTTTGTATTCATCTTCAGAAAGCCCTAACGCTTTGAACACACGTTCTTGAACCTCACGTTGGTGAATACGAATACTGCCGCCGCCTATTTCAATGCCATTGAGAACCATATCATAGGCTCTTGATCGGGTGGCCAGCGGGTTTTTCTCCAGACGTTCCAAATCTTCATCCATGGGTGCAGTAAAGGGATGATGTAATGCCTGATAGCGTTTCTCAAGGTCATCATATTCCATCAGGGGAAATTCGGTAATCCATACAAATTTATAATCATCATCTTTGATCAGCCCTAATTTTTTTCCCAAATGATTACGCAGATAACCCAGAGCATCATTGGTGATTTTTGGATGATCTGCAACAAAAAAGACAAGGTCCCCGGGTTCCATATTTAATCTGTCTTTCATTTTTTCTTTTTCATCATCAGAAAAAAACTTGGTAATGGGGGACTGCCATTCATTTTCTTTTACTTTTATCCATGCCAGACCTTTTGCGCGATAAATTGCAACAAACTCGGTGAGATCGTCAATTTCTTTTCTGGAAAAATGGATACATCCTTTGGCATTTAGTGCTTTGACAATACCGCCATTTTTAATCACTTGAGAAAAGACTTTAAAACCAGATTTTTTGACAATATCACTGATATCGCACAATTCAAGTCCAAACCGCATATCAGGACGATCCAGGCCAAACCTTTCAATAGATTCCGCAAATGTAATTCTGGGAAATGGACCTGGCAAATCAATATTTAGCACATTTTTAAAAACTGAACTGATCATCCCCTCAGCCATTGCCATAATGTTGTTTTCACCGACAAATGACATTTCAATATCGATTTGTGTAAATTCTGGTTGACGATCTGCACGAAGGTCTTCATCACGAAAGCATCGCACAATTTGATAATATTTGTCATATCCAGCAATCATCAATAACTGTTTAAACAATTGGGGGGACTGGGGCAATGCATAAAATTGTCCATGATTAATACGCGATGGCACGAGATAGTCACGTGCGCCTTCAGGCGTGCTTCGCGTGAGAAATGGAGTTTCAATATCTAAAAATCCAAGACTGTTAAGATACTCACGCACTGTCTGTGCGGCATGATGTCGAAGAATGATATTTTTCTGAAGATGTGGCCGTCGTAAATCAATATGTCGGGAACTTAAACGAACAACTTCTGAAACATCAATGGAGTCTTCAATCATGAAAGGCGGTGTTTTTGCAGCATTCAGAATCTTAAGCGTTGACACCATAACTTCAATATCACCGGTAAACAGTTTTTCGTTGATCATACCTTCAGGACGTTTTGATATCGTTCCTTCCACTGTGATAACATATTCGTTCCGAAGAACCTGCGCACGTTCATGAATTTCTTGGTCAACTTCAGGGTTGAAAACAACCTGCGTTATTCCTTCCCTATCGCGCAAATCAACAAAAATAACGCCACCATGATCACGTCTGCGGTGCACCCAACCAGCAAGAATGACTTTTTTCCCAAGATCTTTAGCTGTCAATGCATTGCAATGATGGGTTCGTCTCATATCTGCCATTATATCTAACATAGCATACCTCTTTTCGGACAGTTTATTTTGTCCAAGTTTAAGTTAAAAATGATATTATAGCATTTTGATAGGATCTATACAATAGGAATTATAGCTGAGATGAAAAAGTGAAAAACATATGGAATTTAAAGTGGTTAAAATCAAAGATAACATTTCAAACACAGAATTCAAAAAATGGCGCTCAAATGTTTCTCTCTTGACAAAACAAAAGCATTTGGATACTACATGGCTTTACAAATGAATCGAGATAGGCGACCAAAAGGAGATAAAATGATCTATGACAGCAAACCCTGGCTTAAATCTTACGATCCAGATGTAAGCCATGAAATAGAAATTACCGACCGATCTTTGATAGACCGCTTCAATCGCGTGATGCAACAATTGAGAGACCGGGATGCTTTTCACTTTCTAGATGTCAGTATGACTTATGAAGATCTGATGGAAAATGCAAACTGTTTTGCCCGGTGCCTTGTGGATCATAATGTCAAAAAAGGTGATGTGGTGGCAATCAATTTGCCAAATACGCCGCAATATCTCATTGCATTAATTGGAACACTGAAAGCAGGATGTATTGTCTCTGGCCTTTCGCCACTGTTAACCCCCAAAGAAATGGCGTATCAGTTAAATGATTGTCAGGCGAAAGCATTGGTTACTTTAGATGCAATATTTGAAAAGAAACTCACCGAAATTACCTCAGAACTGGAGTATTTGAAGCTTATTTTTCCAACGGGTTTGCTGGATTTTCTTCCCAAATATAAACAATGGCTGGCCAAATGGTTCAAAAAAATCCCCACGGGTAAAGTAAAAAATTTGCCTGATAAAAAAATAATTTTTTTTAAAGAAGCTTTATATTTATATCCGCCAAATCTTCCTGATATTGATCTTCAGCAAACAGATCCCTGTTTTCTTCAATACACCGGTGGTACAACTGGAAAGCCAAAAGGTGCCTTATTATCACATGGCAATGCCATGGCGAATATGTTTCAATTTGAAAATTGGGCCAAAATGGCGTGGGGCAAAGAAATTATTTGTTCAGGCTTTCCCATGTTTCATGCAGCCGGGCTGACCATTGCAACAATGTCTATTTGTTTTGGATGCACTCAAATAATTATTCCAGATCCGAGGGATACCCGGCGCATTTCCCATGAATGTGCACGATATCACCCGACATTTATGGCCAATGTGCCCACGCTTTATTTATTGTTATTACAAGACCCCGAATTTAAAAAACTTGATTTTTCCAATTTACGTGTGTGTATGTCGGCAGCCGCACCTTTTCCTGTAGAAAATATGAAACATTTCGAAAAAATAATTGGACAGGGAAAACTTGCAGAACTATATGGTATGACTGAAACAGGACCTGTTCAAACCATGAATCCATATAAAGGGACAAAAAAACCAGGATCTGTTGGTTTGCCGCTTCAGTCCACTTTGATTCGAATTGTTGACCTGGTTGATGGTAAAACCCAGCTTCCAATTGGAGAGGATGGTGAAATTATTGTTTCTGGACCGCAGGTCATGAAAGGATATTATAACAAGCCTGAAGAAACTGCAAAAGCCTTGCGTGAGCATGATGGTCGTATCTGGATGCATACAGGTGATATTGGTCGTATGGATAAAGATGGCTATGTTTATATTGCAGACAGAGCAAAAGATATGATTATAGTTGGCGGATACAAAGTTTTTTCAAGAGAGGTTGAAGACGAAATCTTTGCACATCCGGCAATTGAACAATGCGCTATTATTGGCACTAAAAATCCAGATCGTCCTGAAACAGAAATTGTTAAGCTTGTTATTCAGAAAAACCTTGCGTACAAAAATACGCCAGATCATGTGATTCAAGAAGAAATATTGGCATTGGCAAAAGAGAAGCTTTCTCCTTATAAAATTCCAAAAATATTTGAATTTGTCGATGAAATTCCACTCACACATGTGGGAAAAGTAAATAAAAAAGCACTGCGTTAAGATTTAATGATTATGAATTATCAATGTCTTTATCAAAATCAGCCCTGGGTGAAACATTATCCAAATGGCTTAAAACAACAACTTGATTACCAGCAGACCACAATTACAGATTTTTTGAAAATAAATGCAAAGAAGTATCCTGAAAAAATCGCCTTGATCTTTGAAGGTTATCAAATTAATTATGCGACCCTGAACCAAATGACAGATCAATTTTCAGATTGCTTATGCAGATTTAATATTCAAAAAGGAGATTGTATTGGATTAATACTTCCGAATATCATTCCAACTGTTGTCAGCTTTCTGGGAGTTTTACAGATGGGTGGAATCACTGTTTTTATTAATCCAGCGAGTTCAGACCTGGAAATAGAACATCAGTTAAATGATTCAGAAGCATCTATGATAATCACCTTGGATTTAATCTGCAATCGAATCATTGATCTACGACCACGCCTCGTTAATGTCAAACAAATTATTTATACAACATTAGGGGATTACTTGCCATTGTCCAAAAAAATCCCTTTTTCTTTATTGGGCAAGCGCCGCAATATATCTGTATCTGTCAACAAGGCCCCGGATGTTTATCGGTGGAAAAGTCTTTTTAAAAATCAGGAAGAACATCCCTTTCAACCTGTTGCGAATTTTAAGGATGTTGCCATTTATCAATATACAAGTGGAACCACAGGTGCAAGTAAAGGCGTTGTTTTGACCCATGAAAATTTATCCAAGCAAATACAACAATTAAACGGCTGGTTTCAATCCCTTGAAACAGGAGATGAACGTATTTTAGGAGCGCTTCCTTTTTTTCATATTTTTGGTCTCAGTGCTGTTCTAAATTATGCCATCTCCAATGCCTGGACAATTGTTTTATTGCCCAAACCACAACCCTATCCTTTATATGACGCAATCAATCGATATCAAGTCACCATCGTCCCACTCGTTCCAGCCATGTATCAATCCTTATTGGATTGTTATATGTTGGATCTATCGAAAATGGAATCTGTCAAATTATTCTTATCTGGCAGCGAAGCGCTCCATGTCGAAACATTGAAAAAATTTGTAAAGCAAACAGGATCTACAATAGTGGAGGGATATGGGCTGACAGAAGCTTCCCCAGTCACACATATTATGCCGCCCAAATATAAAAAACAAAAACTTGGAAGTATCGGCATTCCATTGCCAGACACGCAATGCCGAATTGTTGACCTTGAGTCAGGTGACAACGATGTCCCCATTGGTGAACCAGGAGAAATGATAATTAAGGGACCCCAGATCATGTCAGGTTATTTGAATCGTCCCCTTGAATCCAATTGTACGATTAAGGATGGATGGATTTATACGCAAGATGTTGCAACAATGGATCAAGATGGATTCTTTTATATTATAGATCGCAAAAATGATATGATTATATCTAAGGGGTATTATATTTATCCACGTGAAGTTGAAGAACTCTTGCTTGAACATCCAAAAGTGAAAGAAACCTGTGTTGTCAATTATCCAAGTCCAAGACAAGGAGAAATAGCGGTCGCATTTGTCGTAACGATGAATAATGAACCTCTAAAAATCCAGGATATACTTGATTTTTGTGTCGGAAAGATTCCTGAATACAAAATACCTGGAAAAATTCTTTTTGTGGATAGATTACCCAAAAATAGTGTTGGAAAAGTGCTCCGCAGAGTGTTGCGGTCAAAAAAATATCTTGGCAAGGAATAGGGACGCCCTTAACTTATTAACTTAGAATTACCTGATTATCGTGATAAAGTTAATAAGGCAAGCTCTGATAATATGTTCCTCATTTAATAAATTGCATTCCTTTTTTTGAACCAGGATTACGCTGAAAAAGATGAATAAGATGAATTAAAAGTGTCTTATTTCATCTTATTCATCTTCTTCAGTGTAATCCTGGTTCAAAAAAAAATAGAATTAACTCTTTCTGCAATGAGGAACTTATTATCAGAGATTTCCTAAATTAAAGGCCTCCCCTATTTCCCAAAATTTCCAAGATCTCCAATTTTCCGGCAAGGTCTTCTAAATGTAATATTGCCTGTTCATAATCAAAATCGTTCACAGAATTTTTAATTCGTTGCCACAGACCCATGTTTTCGCTCCCCAGTAAGTTTTTCATCTGCCCCATAATTTCCAGAGCTTCAAAGTCAGAAGCACGAAGAGACATTGCGAATTTTATTATGACTGGTTTCAGTTTTTCGATGTCCACTTGTTTTTTTTCTTCAATAAAATCAGTTTCCACCATATTTTCTTGTTCTTCAATTGTTTTTAAATCCATAATTGAATCAACAACAACTTGAAATTCTTTACTGAGTTGAGACAGCTTTTCATCATATACTTCTTTTCGACCTTTTTTCATGATTTGTTCTAATTCTTTCGTTTTTGTATAAATTTGATGGGCACCAATATTTCCGCTTAATCCTTTA
>Ga0272440_1004037_pt1 | contig 10668 bp, 4 predicted proteins | sample SSMMMBAug17_FD_192440 | JGI IMG/M metagenome (GOLD analysis project Ga0272440, IMG submission 192440) | Marine sediment archaeal communities from Little Sippewissett salt marsh, Falmouth, MA, United States - SSM-MMB-Aug17 | ecosystem: Environmental > Aquatic > Marine > Wetlands > Sediment ... | reverse complement strand
ATGGCGTTTGGCCAACATATTATAGCAAAGCTAAAGGTGTATATATCTGGGATCTTGAAAAAAAATGCTATTTGGATATGAGTATTGGAGGTATAGGGGCAAATATCCTTGGTTACGCTGATGAAGACGTTGATAAAGCAGTAAAAACAGCAATAAGTTTAGGAACAAGTTCTTCATTGAATTGCCCTGAAGAAATTGAATTGGCAGAATTGTTGTGTAATATTCACCCATGGGCTGATCAAGTCCGATATGCAAGGACTGGTGGTGAAGCAATGGTAATTGCAGTCCGAATTGCTCGCGCATTAACCGAAAAAGATAAAATAGCTTTTTGCGGTTATCATGGATGGCATGATTGGTACCTTTCTGCAATTCTAAACAATAAAAACAATTTAAGTAAACACTTATTTCCAGAACTTAACCCTTTAGGTGTACCAAAAAATTTATCAGACACAGTTTTTCCATTTAGATATAATCACATTGACGATCTTGTTAAAATTGTTAATACTTACTCTTCTGAACTTGCAGCCATTGTTATGGAACCAATACGAAATGATAATCCAAAAGAACATTTTTTACATGATGTAAAAAAAATAGCGAAAAAGCATCATTTAGTTTTAATTTTCGATGAAATATCTTCAGGTTTTAGAATGAACTCAGGGGGAGCGCATTTATTGCTTGATGTCATTCCTGATATTGCTGTTTTTTCCAAAGCGATAGGAAATGGATACCCTATCGCTGCAATTATTGGCAAAAAGAATGTCATGGAAGTTGCTCAAAAAACATTTATTAGCAGTACAAATTGGACTGAGAGAATTGGTCCAACTGCAGCCCTTGCGACAATAAAAAAATTTATTAAAATTGATGCAGGAAAACATCTGATGGCTATCGGAGATAAAATTCAAAGGAGTTGGAAATCAATAGCAAAACAAAATGAAATCCCAATTAAAGTGAATGGTATTCCTCCAATTAGCCATTTTACCTTTCAGGTTGATAATGCTATGTCTTTAAAAGCATTATTTATACAGCTGATGCTTCATAAAAACATTTTAGCTTCAAACGTTTTCTATGCAATGGCTGCTCATTCTTTTAATAATGTTGATCACTATCTTTCTACTTTTGAAGATACGTTTTGTAAACTACACAAAGCTATTTCAATGGATTGTGTAGAAAAGTTATTAATAGGAGAGCCATCAAAATTTGGATTTAATCGCTTGAATTAATAACGAAAACTATTTCTATAATTATATTTAATCGGTCAGTAAAAAATGCTTATAAAAAAATATATGTCGATAAATATTTTTTTTAATTATTATTTGAATCCTGGCCGATATTTTCAATAATAACTTCGATTTTGAAACATAAATAAATAAAAAATTAACAGAAAAAGATAGACGGGACTTAACTAAAATGAAAAATGAAAAAATTTTATTTTTTGCTCCTCATGGTTTATGGCAGATCATTCATATTTGGGATGCAATAATATTTTTATCCCTCAGGCTAAGAGGGTTTGACACTCACCTTATCAGATGTGATGGTATCTATGGAGAAGAAGATTGTTATTTACAGGCTAAACCCAGCATTACATGTGAAACGTGTATTAAATACGGTGATAACTTATTCGGTAGTTTAAATATACCGGCAGACCAAATAAGAAACTATATCCAAGAAAAGGATTTTCACATTGTACATGATTGGGTTGAATCTTACGCTCCTGATGAATATATATCCGCAGAATATAATGGTAAACCAATTGGCGAATGGGTTGTTTCCAGTCTCTACTCTCGTTTATCTGTAACAAGGGACTATGTGATAAAACCTAAGAATAAAATTGTAAAAAAATTTTATAAAAAATTTTTATTTGATGGGCTTATTACATACATTGCCTTTAATCGAATTATAAAAGCTATCAATCCTACAAAATGTTTTCTTTTAAATGGACGTTTTATTCCTTATCGTATAGCTTGGGAAGCCGCTAAAGAAAATAATATTGAAATAATTATGCATTGCTCTGGACATTTGAATTCTACAAGGACAATTTGTAATAAAGGATATATGGCGCAGGATAGTCCTATATGGATGAATGAAAGATTTAAATTATGGGAAAAAATTCCTCTTCTAAAAAAAGAGATTGATTTAGTTAAAGAATATTTTTTGATTCATAGAGAAGAAAACAATACCTTTTCTAAAAGGAAAGATTACTATACTTTTAAAGACGATGATAAAAAACTTCTCAAAATGTTAAATATTCCACCAGGAAAAAAAATTATAAGTGTTTTTACTACAAGTGAATGGGAATTAGCCGTTTTCATTAAAAATATTAAAATTCAACTTCAAATAATTGATAAACTCATAGAACTATTTAAAAATCGCGATGAATATTTAGTGATAAGGCATCATCCCTATATCGCTGAAGGATATGATGATGTAGGTACAGACTTTGACTATATGTCAAGGGCTTATAAACAAGCTTTAGAAGCTCCTGACAATGTCAGGATAATAATGCCTTCGGAAAAAATTTCAAGTTATACTTTAACCTGGAACTCTGAAGCGTCGTTTTCATTTTACAGCACTATGGGCTTAGAAGTTGCTTTTAGAGGACTTCCGGTTGTTACAAGCTCTGAATCTGCTTTTTGGCCTGCTTCTCAACTTGTTATCGAACAAACAGATTCTCAGACTTTGGAAAATGCTATTGATTGGGTTTTAAAAAAACACAATAACTCTATCAATGACAATTTAAGAATAGCATATAGATATGGATACCATTTAATAGAAAGAACTGCTATTAGATTAAAATCTATTGATCAAAAATCAGAATATGTTCCAAGACTTATGATTGATAATGTGGATCAATTAAAGGAGAACGTAGATCCCAATTTGGATTGGGTGTGCAATAGAATTATTGATGGTGGTGATTTTATTAAAGACCCCTCTAACAGTGATTACAGCAGAAGCAACGTGGAAGAAGATCTATTTATTGAAAATGAAGTTAGATTGATACAGAATTATAAGAAAATTATTAGAAAAAAAAATGAACTTTATTTTAAGACTAATGAGATAAAAATTGCTATATTTGAGGTTTTCGAGACTAATTCTTGTTTAAATAGCTTTCTAAGAAAAACATTGAAAAAATCTCGTTATAAGAGTTTTACAATACATGATTGTTTTGTTTCAGATATAAATAACTGGTATGCTACTGCTGATTCTGTTTTTGAACAATTACAATCAATAGATGAACAACATGTTGTTATAGCCAATCCTTTTTATGGATATGATGAAGCCTTTTTATCTTCAGCAAATAATTTTTTTTTAAATAATGATTCAAAAAATTACCATGCAATCTTATTTGGTGGTTGGATTCTTTCTTCTATTGATAATTATACAGTTCATAAAGAAATATTGACCAAAAGATTACCTGTTGATCAACTTCGAAATTCAAATGAAATTAACGACTTGATTATATTGCCTCATAACATCTTAAGTTTTTGTGTTTTTGAAAAAGAAGCCTTATGCATAATTTTGAAAAGTCTTTCAAAAATGAAAGATAGAAAAAAAGCGGTTAATTTTATTTTTAATATGTTATCGTCAAATATTGTGTATCGATCAAACATTCCAATGGTCTTATGCTACTTGCCGGATAAACAAAAAACAATAAAAGAAGAAGCCTTTTTATCTTCTACTAATATCAAAAAAAAAAAAATATCTCACCTAAATAGAAACAAATCAACATTCGACTATGAACGTTTATCAAATTTCTACAGAAAAGATTGTTCTCTTTTTGAATTTCGATACACAAAACAAGATACTGTTACTCCATCAATAATTCCTTTACTAATTAACAAAGAAATTGAAAAAAAAGGAAATATTAATATCTTAGATGTTGGATGTGGTGCAGGCGGTAGTTTCGACTATTTTTTTAAAAACGTTTTCAAAAAGGAAGCTATCTCTTATACAGGTATTGATAGTTCGGAAAAACAAATTGAAAATGCAAGAAAAGATTTTAACAATTCAAATTTTTCCTTTTTCGTTTGTGATGCACACTCTATAAAGTTTCCAGACAACTCTTTTCATATTGTTTTTGAAAATAGTGTGTCAAGTCACTTTATAAAGCCAATTGATGCATTGAAAGAGATGGTGAGAGTTTCATCGCATTACATCTATTTTCAAATAACGACCTGTTCAGAAGGAATATCTGATTTTCACGCTCATGAGGCTGAATTGCAAATTATTGGTAATCAAATAAAAGATATTCCTGTTCAATTATCAGAACATGGCATTGATAAAATCTTTAATCATCTTTTAATACAGACGGAAAAAAAAGATATCTTTTATTATCCATATTTAAAACACAAAAGATCTATTCTATCAGAACATGAGCTTAATAATTTTCTTGATACGTTTCAGGGTAACGTTATTTTACATCAAATTTTTAAAAGAAAAACCAGAGGGATCAAATCAAATGATAATGACAACATTATGCTGATTTCACCTGATGACAACTGGCAATACTATGAAACTAAATCACATCGGATAGTATTAGAAAAAAACAATTTAACATCAAATGTATCTGAATTAAAAATTTCCCAGGAGAAATTACCAAGCATTCCCCAAAAAAATTGTTTTGTCAATGGTAAAAATATCATTTTCATTGTAGGCTGTCCTCGTAGTGGCACCACCTGGTTGCAAAAACTTTTAGCTTATCATCCCAAAGTATTTACAGGACAGGAATCTGATTTGTTTGATATGTTTATTGGGTCACAACTGAGGTCATGGAAAAAGTTTCAATACGGAGAATACACTCAAAGACCCACAGGCCTAAAAAGTTATATGACTGAAGAACAGTTTATTTCAACACTTAAAGAGTATTTAAATGCATTATTAAAAATAATGATAGGCGATCTAAAAAATGATGAGTTTTTTATTGAAAAAACACCTTCCCACGCACTATTCATCTCTGAAATAAATGAATTGCTACCTAAATCTAAATTTATTCATGTTTTAAGAGATGTTAGAGATGTGGTTGTTTCTACTTTAGCGGCTTCAAAGTCATGGGGAAAAACCTGGGCACCAAATGATGCAAGTTCTGCTGCTCAAATGTGGCAAAATCATGTTAAAGCCATACAAAAATCTAAAAGGCATTTATCAGAAAATCAGTTTTTTGAAGTTCGTTATGAAGACTTAAGTAATAATACTGAAAAAGTATTAAAAAATGTTTATAATTTTTTAGAATTAGAATGGGAAGAAAGCAATATCTTAAAGGCTATAATTGATAATACATTTGAGGTCACGAAAATATCAGGTGGTACGCCGATTCTGATTAGAGGGGAGTACGCTTCTAAATTTGGAAAAGAAATAAAAGAACCAGATGGCTTTTTCAGAAAAGGAAAAGTTGGTCAATGGATGAACGATTTATCACAACAAGAACTATCTGCTATTTCACAAATATCCCAAGCAACTATGGAAGAATTGGGTTATATGGATTAGTTAAAAATTATGGCATCCTTCATATGCCCCCAAAAGTAGTTAACACTTTTTTGGAATTTTCAAACTTGAATATCAGGCTTAAACCTTATAATCTTTAAGCCCAGAAAATTTTCAAGCTCCAAATTTATTCCTTAAGTGTTAACTGGGAAATGAAGGATGCCAAAATTATTATGATCATTAAACCCTTGTTTTTCCAATCACTATAAGTTCAAGTCTTTGCGAGCCAGTGTTCGTCCGTGAGTAATGTGTAGAATCATAGTTTGACGACATAGAAATGTTTAGAGAAAAAATGAAAAATAAATTCTTTTTATTAGGAGTTGGCTGTCCGAGAGGTGGCACAACGTGGTTACATCGTTATCTTTCGTCTAATCCTGCAGTAGACATGGGATTTACTAAAGAGTATCATTTTTTTGACACTATAGAAACCATTAACTTCAAATTAAACAGCAACAAAATATCGCTGAATAATAAATTTACTCATCAATTCAAACGGATTGACTTTCAAAATGATATAAATAATTATTTTGATTATTTTAATTATTTACATAATAGAGGAGATAGTGTAACGGTAGTTGGAGATATCACTCCTTCATACTGTTACCTCTCAAAGTCAACTTTTGAGATTATAAGAAAACAGGCTGAAAGCAATGGCTTTGAGGTCAAAGTAATTTTTATTTTAAGAGATCCTTTTGAAAGAATTTGCTCTCAAATAAGACTTGAAAGACAAGATAGACTAAAAAAAAATACACAGATACAGAACCGCTCTGAAATTATATTACATAATAGTGAGGAAAATGAATTGTTGCTGTTTTACAAAACTAAACGTGTAGATTTGAGGACGCGATATGAAGACACGATTTCCAATATAGAATCTGTGTTTAAATCCAATAATATCCACTATGAATTTTATGAAAAGTTGTTCGTAGGAGATTCAATCAGAAAATTAGTAAATTTCTTGAAAATTCCTTACCTGGAACCAAAGCTTGATATAAAAATAATTAGTTCACCCCAAAATAGCAAAAAATCTATTAATTTGAATATTATTCAAGAGATAGTAAAATATTATAAGAAGACTTATTTATTTTGCATGAATAAGTTTGGGAGTGATGTAATCAATAGTATTTGGAGTAGCAGTAAGTATGTATATTCATTTAATGAACCAAAACATTTTAAGCCAGTACTTAATCTGAGTATGCTAAACCAAAAAGCTGAAATAGAAGTGAAAGCTGGAAATATCCAAAAAGGAAAACAAATTCTTCTGAACATAATAAAAGAATATCCTAACAATGCTAATGCTTTGAATAATTTAGGTGTGTTAGAATACTATGAAGGAAACTTTCACGCAGCAAAAGAATTTTTCAAAAATGCTTTAATTGCTAATCCGTCCTATAAATCTTCGGTTTATAATCTTAATTGTATGGATAAATCTTGTTTTCATCAGAACACTGAAGACAAAAATGAGCATCTTTTAAAATGGGTTTTAAGTGATAATTGTTCTGATTTTCGAATACCCACTTCATCGATTGCCAGGCAGAATTCATCGATTGAAACAAAGAGTATACAAAATTTTTCTCATTTTGATAAACCCAATTGCGATTGCGTAATAGAAAATCAATTAATTGATTTCAGTAATAGTTCGCAAAAAAAAAGACAATCATATTACGATAAGACTAAAAAACCCCTGAGTAATATTGAATACTTTTTTGCATTAAAAGATAAGTTGATAGCTTATGGGGTGAATGTTAATGAAGTATGTATTGATATATGTGATTTTGAAACCTGGTTAACCCACTTCTCTGAAATAAAAAATTTTTACTATAAGAGTGGTGATGCTTTTATTGAAAAGTGTCTTGAACATTATTTAGTTTTTAAATATTTAAAAATTAATAGTCATGATCGTTATATTGATATAGCTGCTGCGGGTAGCCCTTGGGCTGATATTTTAAATAAAAAAGGTATACGATCATATAGGTTGGATTTAAGTTATCCAAAAGGTGTTCATGGTATAAACATTGGTGCAAATGCAGAGAATACCAGTTTACCCAACAAAAGTTTCACTGCACTTTCATTACAATGCGCTTATGAATGTTTCATGGGAGACTCAGATGTACAATTTTTAAAAGAGGCTTCAAGAATTCTAAATGAAAATGGCCGTTATGCAATAGTTCCACTTTATTTATCAGGCCAATACTATATTTCTACAAGTCCTTATTGTGATCAGAGAAAAGTTGTTATAGATAATGGCGCAAAAAAAATATGGCGAGAGGATAAATATAAAGTTCCTTTTTCCAGACATTATTCACCAGAATATTTCATAAAGCGTGTTTATTCTAATATTCCTGATGATATGTCATCTCAAATACTATTTTTTACAAATTTGGATGAACTTATGAAGCATTATAATAAACAAAGAATATATTGCTTTTTTATGCTTCTTGCCGAAAAAAAATGATACTAAATAGTATCTGGCCGAAAAATACTTAACTCGTTGAATTAAATTAGAATAGTTGCAGTTTTTTGAAACGAAGATTTTTCTTTAAGCAAAAACTATGCCGAATATAACAGTCTTAAATTATTAGAATATATTTTTGGTATTGGTGGCATATTTATTGTCCTCTCAAAATCTTCGTTTTAGAAATGCCAGTTAACACTTTGTTATAATAATAGATATTCGCATTTTCGTTCAGACACTAAATAGACATTATGAATAGTTTTAAGAGACTTAAAAAAAAGACCTTTGCTTGTTTATACCCGCTCTTAAGACCTTTGCTTGTTTATACCCGCTCTTAATAGAGTTAAGCATTTATCTACTTATATATGATCAAAAAATATTGAGTAATTATAATTAATCAACTTACAAACCTATTAAAAGGCATATAATGATGAAAAAAACTAATAAAATTGATTTTACAACAATAGAATGGGATAAACTCATAGTAGAAGCGGACAATCTCTTTAGCGAACTTTTTCCAATTTGTCGAAGTATTACAGGGAATGGTGTACGACAAACTTTAGAGATTTTGAATCAAGTTTACAGTTTTATTATTAAGGAAATTCCATCAAACACTATTTGCTATGATTGGATTGTGCCAGAGGAATGGAACATAACAGACGCGTTCATAATGAATTCTACAGGTACAAAAATAGTTGATTTCAAACAAAGCAATTTACATGTTGTAAATTATAGTGTTCCGATTAATAAACGACTCCAGTTTGATGAATTGAATAAACATTTACATTACCTGCCAGATATTCCTGATGCAATACCATATAGGACGAGTTATTATAATAAAGATTGGGGATTTTGTTTGTCATACGAGCAATATCTTAGACTCAACAGAAATGAAGAATATCACGTTTTCATAGACTCATCGTTTTCCAATGGTTCTCTCACTTATGGAGAAGGTATAATCAATGGAATATCTGGTAAAGAATACCTGATTTCTACGTATTGTTGTCATCCTTCTTTGGCCAATGATAATCTATCTGGTCTAATTCTGTGGGCTCTTTTATGGAGAGAGTTAAATAAAATTGAAACTATCCATTCTTATCGTTTTATAATTGTCCCAGAAACAATAGGTGCAATTGCATATCTTTCTGAAAATGAAAATGAAATGAAAAAAATTGATGGTGGCTTTATACCAACAACAGTTGCTGGCCCCGGAAAATTTGGCTATAAGCAAACATTTAAAGCCAATCATACAATAGATAGAGTTGTAAAAAGAACCTTTGAGGAGCTAAATATTCAATATATAGAATATCCATTTTGTATAAATGGAAGTGACGAAACTCATTATTCTGCTCCATATTTTAGAATACCTATTGGGACAATTTGTAAGGATAAGTATTTCGAATATGATTATTACCATACTTCTTTAGATAATTTGGAATTTGTAAGTGCCCAGGATCTTGTTGAGTCCTTAAAATTATACCTTTTGGCTATAGAAAAATTAGAAATAAATTTGATCTATAAATCAACTAATCCATATTGTGAACCAATGCTTGGGAAACGCAATTTATATCCCAAAATAGGGGGGCATATAAAACAAAAAGCAGTAAATTTAGAAAAATCTCACCCCCAACGAGAATATGAAATTTCAACTGATAATTTGATTTATGGTAACGAATTAGATGCAATTGGTTGGCTTATGTTTTATGCTGATGGGAACACATCTCTTTTGAAAATATCAGAAAAAACTAAGATCCCAATGAAACAACTGTATGAAATTTCGAAGAAATTGGAAGAAAAGGGTTTATTAATTCCACAAATTTTGACTAAGGATATCATTTGAAAATCTTATGGATCGGCGGCAGCCACCCCAGACATCTTTATTTTGCGAATGCTTTAAACCAGGTATATCCATTAGCTGGTGCAATAATTGAGTTTAGAGAGGAAATGATTCCTCAACCACCAGATAATATAAAAGAAATGGACAAAAAGAATTTTATTTTACACTTCACAAATAGAGAAAAATCCGAAAAAAAATATTTTGGTTCTCAGAGTCTTCCTGAATGCCCAATATTGAAAGTAAGTAAGGCTGATCTTAATGCTGAAGAGAGCGCAAATTTTGTAAAACAGATTGATCCAGATATTGTTATGATTTTTGGATGTAGTTTAATTAAGAACCTATTGTTTTCAGCTTTGCCACATAATTCTATTAATATGCATTTAGGTTTATCACCAAGATACAGGGGTGCTGCTACCCTTTTTTGGCCATTTTATTTTCTAGAACCAAACCATGCTGGCAGTACTTTTCATTATATTATTTCTGAGCCTGATGCTGGTGATATAATTCATCAAGTAGTCCCACAACTTGATGTTAAGGATAAAATACATGATGTTGCTTGCAAAACCATAATTCAGTCAACGATGGAGTCTATTGACTTAATTAAAACATTGATATCAAAAGGAGTCTGGCAACGTTATAAACAAAAAGGTACCGGAAAAAATTTTCTTGATAATGATTTTAAACCAGAACATTTAAGAGTGATATATAATGTTTACAATGATGATATGGTTCAGCAGTACGTAAAAGGGGATCTAAAGTCAAAAAAACCGAATCTTATTCGTCAATTTTAGGTTCTATTTACTTAAATATTGCGCGAAAATTTACTCTTTTACGAGGAACCATTGATACACAACATCTCTCTTCGTATCAAGACGGTAATAACCTCATATTAAAGACT
>Ga0272440_1004036_pt1 | contig 10670 bp, 4 predicted proteins | sample SSMMMBAug17_FD_192440 | JGI IMG/M metagenome (GOLD analysis project Ga0272440, IMG submission 192440) | Marine sediment archaeal communities from Little Sippewissett salt marsh, Falmouth, MA, United States - SSM-MMB-Aug17 | ecosystem: Environmental > Aquatic > Marine > Wetlands > Sediment ... | reverse complement strand
CAACTCATTTTGATGTATCCTGAAACTGATTTACAGAAAATTGATCGGATTCCTTCCAACTGGCCAGTGATTATTTATAAAAAAGAAATGAACGGTCATGACAATATTCTCGGTTACAGCAGTGTTTCTGGCAAAGAACAAAAAATTATTAAAATTTTAAACAATTCAAATGTAAGAGTTTCGATGAATGACAGAATAATTATGCAATGATAATTAATAAACCAGGAAAGAATTCAATGAAAAAAGATATTTCTTTTGAAGAATCCGTTCAGATTTTACAGAATTGTTTAAATTGCGCTCATTGTCACGCATTCGATGATTTTCTTGAGCAATATGACCTGTTGATCAAAGATGTCATTAACCGGGTTTTTACAAGGTTACAAATCAAAGATCGGGATGAAATCCTTAAGGATGCCTATCAAGAATTTTGTGAAGAAATAATAAAAAAAGAAAAGAAAGTCCTGGCTGTTTTTGATCCTGATCGTAACACAAAAATTTCAACTTATCTTTTTCAGATCGCTATGTTTTCAACGATTGATTTTTTAAAAAAACAGAAGAAAGTGAGAATAAATGAAGCCCTTTGTGACAAAATTTTTGATTTCATAAAAATTAATCGGAATCTTATTCAGACCATTGATGAAGAACTTATAGAAAAGCATTTTATGAAATGTCTTGAACGTCTGCCCACTACTGAAAAACTCGTGTTTAAGCTGTCTTTTGTGGAAAACAAATCAGATGATGACATTCAGGCCATACTGAGCAAGACCAAAAGTTCGATTCACACAGCCAAACACAGAGCTACTGAAAAAATGAAAGAATGTATGCGAAATACACTGGAATTGTTATTCCATGTACAGATCTGATTATTATAATGATAGAGATGTACAAGATAAAAAAGGAAAAAATATGATGAATACTAAATGCTTAAGCCCAATGGAAATGATAGACTATTTAAGCAATCAGATGGCACCATCTGAACGCTATCTCATGGAAGATCATTTATCCCGGTGTGACGATTGCCTGACAAAATTAACAGTAAGTTATGATGTGATACACAGTCCTGAAATGGCACAATGGAAATTACTTGAACCGGCAAAGAAAGTAAAAAGAAAAGAAAAATTATTTCAACACCAGGTACTGGCAATCAAGCAGACTGTAAAAAAGATTTATCGTTGGACAAAAAAACAAAAACAGACAAAAAAACAATTATATCTATGGGATATAAGATTGCAGCCACCAGCATGGACATTACAATCAGCACTATTATCACCTGTTCGTGTGAGAAAAAATCATGATAAACAATCTGGCTTTGTTGAAATGAACACCAAGTTAAAAGGGGCCAATGTTAAAATTTATGTGGAAAAAAATGACGATCATTCAGTAATTGTAAAAGTTGGGGTGTATCAAATAAAAAATATAAATCGGCATCCCCGAATTATTTTAAAAAAAGATGGGATGTCAGGTATTTGGGCAAGAACACAATCAAGGCAATATGTTTTATTTGAAAATATTCCGTTTGGTATGTACCAATTATCAATTGATCAAGAATATCAATCATTAGAAAACTTTGCCTTTCGTATTGACGCTAAGGGAGTTCAGACAGATGATTAATGAAAATGATGTCGTAACATTAGAGATTGAAACAACAAATGGGGCGTCGGGTCAATTGAATATTGTTGTTCATGATCAGTTTGCAAGTCCTATTTTTCAGCGATACCCGCACACTTTTAATCAACCATTTGTTGAAAAAAAATGTCAGAAAATGATACATTTTCTGAATGTAAGCAGCCGCAAAGGCGGTACACCAGAAGTACGGAATAAATTGATCAATTTAGGAAGTGTATTAAGTGATGAATTGCTTCATCCAGAAGCAAAAAAGGAATTACGTTTATCAGATGCCATCTATCTGAAACTTAAAATTACCAGTGATTTGCTTTATATCCCCTGGGAATTGCTGATTATTGATCAGCAATTCCTATGCGAACGATTTCGCATAGGCCGGATGGTAACAACCCAAAAAACTATTACAAAGAGTATTGCCAGAAAAACAAGTGTCCCTTTAAAAATGTGGATTATCACTGACCCAACAAATAATCTTCCCAGTGCAGTTCATGAAGGAAAAAATATTTTAGATCTTTTCGATATGGATGCTGATGAAGTGCCAGCTATAGACATCCGGTTGGATCCACAAATCTCAAAAGATCAATTATTGGAGCAAATTCGAGATTATGATATTGTCCATTTTGCAGGACATACCGATTATGAATCAAAAGATCCAACGGACATGGGATGGCTGTTATCATGCGGCACGTTGACTGCCCGAGATATTGAAAAAATGGCAGGCGGCCCACCATTACCGTCACTGGTGTTCGCAAACACCTGTCAATCTGTAACGCTGTCCTCATGGGAAAAACAAAACCGATCATTTGATTTAGCCGGTGCATTTATGCTGTCAGGTGTTCGGCACTATATTGGCACGTTTTGGGATATTATTGATGAACCCAGCAGTCATTTTTCTCATCATTTTTATAGCTATTTGTATTTGGGACAGCCCATTGGAGAAGCAATTCATTTTGCCAGACAAAAATTAATTGAGGCAGGTGAAGATACTTGTTGGACCAGCTATCTTCTTTATGGCGATCCGACTGTCAGATATTTTGATCCGGATTCTTCTGTTTCTGTAGGAAAAAGGTTACAAAACAGGCATGAACCATCATCAGGTAAACAACCGGATATCCAATCCAGACGAAAAGTAATTTTGCGGATAAAAGAGTCCTCAGAAAAACAACCGCGTAACTGGAATAAAACAGTTACACTTTGTGCGCTGTTCCTTTTTTTGTTATTGCTGATATCAAGCACTTTATGGTATCTGCTTAAATCACATCATGTCAAAGATGAATGGACATCTGCCTTAAAAACGATTGCTGTTACTTACGATGAGAGTCTTGCGAATAACAGGCATGATATGATTCATTATGCCATTAAAGCGACCTTAATGGACCATGGTCGTTTTATTTTGGTTGAACGTGGTTTGAATTTTACCGAAATTGAAAAAGAATTAGCTATTTGGGAACGTCTTCCTATGAATAAAAATTATTTTCAGCCCCCTGAACTCTTACAGGCAGATCTTTTTATTCGCTTGAAAATTCTTAATGACACGTTATTGATGAATGTATTTGATACGCATACCAGTCAAAGCAAGCGGCTGCCCATTGGTTCGATCAGGCCTGGAAATATATTAGCCCAAAAAAAAGATCTGGCAAAAAATCTTTTACTGGCTTTGACTGAAGAATATCCCTTGCAGGGAAGAATTACTCGGATAAATGGAAAAAATGCGCATTTAAACATTGGCAAAAAAGTTGGCGTAAAAGTAAATCATGTTTTTAAAGTTCTCGAACGTCCCATACATATTAAAATTCATACGATTAATGAAGATCATAGTCTGGGAGAATTGATACCTGATAATTCGGCAGCCAATAAAGGATGGCGGGTTAAAATCGACCCTTCATTTAAATAGCTTCATGAGGTGCTTCATGATCTTTTGTGAAAATAAATCGGCTCAATATAACATAATATCAAAGTCATTTATTTTGATATTGTTTTTTTCCAGTCTTGCAAATGCGGCATCTGATTTATCTGTTTCTTGGCAATTTTCAACAGAAAAGGACAGCCCCATTCGTGCGGCTCCTGCTGTTCAATATGGTATGCTTGTTTTTGGTAATTATGATGGCGAATTGTATGGCATTTCAGAAAAAACAGGAACGTTTATATGGAGATATCAAACGCAGAATGCGATAGAATCATCACCTGTAATATCCGGAGATCGCCTGTATATTGGCAGTAATGATCAACACCTGTATTGCTTGAATTTATTTTCTGGAAATTTGATATGGTCTTACAAAACAGAAGACAGCATTCAAACCACACCATGCGTAATCAACGAAATTATTCTGGTAACTTCCGGCAGTAAACTCTATTGTCTGAATGCTTTAAGTGGAAAAGAAATATGGGCAACTCCATTTGAGACAAACGGTACGCTTACATCTCCAGTTTTCAATATTGATCGTGCATATGTTGGGAGTCAGGATCGGAGTTTGTATGCTGTAAAGATTGATAATAAAAATGATAAACGTATCTATCCTCATAATGACTGGATTTCTGGAGCACCCGCTTTCAAAGATAATAATTTTTTTTCAATAACATTTACAGGTCAACTATATAGAAATAATAAAAAATTCTATAAAACTGAAGGTCATTTTGATACCGCACCTTCATTTTATAATGGATATCTGTATGTTGTTAATCAAGAGAACACAATCTATTGTATTGATTCAAAGCAATCAATGAAATGGTCGAAACAAATCCAAAATACGCCGGTTATTTCAAATGATCGTGTTTACTATTGCGGTAACAAATCATTTAATAGCAGAAACTATCAGACAGGGACGTTAGAAAACTCATGTTCACTGACAAGAACTGTCAAATCGAATGCTGTTGTACTTCAAAATAAAATTTTTTTTGGTACTGAAGATGGTGCTGTTTATTGCTTGACAGATACATATCTTAGCCCTGATCATAAGAACTGGTCAATGTCTCATCATGATCCATTGAATACAGGCAATGCAGATTATTTCAATCACGCAACAGGTAAAAAGGATCTTTTGGTAAGAACTGAAAAGATATTAAAACAATACCGAATCCATCTTGTGGAAGAAGGCCTGGACAATCCAATTTTAATTACCGAAGATGTTGAATTTCGCCTTTCTGATCCGCAAAGTGCGACATTAACTGGGAATATTGTTCAGGCAAAATCCAATGGATCACTTATTGTTTATGCCCTTCATGACAGCCAGGAATACTCTGCAACGATTGATATGATGAAAATCCCTGATAAACAGGAAATTGAATCCAATGACCATGCTATTTCTGCAACGGATATTTCACCAAATCAATATGTTCAGGGTCGCCTTTCAACAGGAAATACAGATTATTTTGAATTTACCCCCATGCTTTCAGGACAAGTTGCTGAAATTTCATTTTATCCGCAGATGTTAACAATACCTGTTCAGATTGGAATTACGAATATGGATGAGCAACTTATTCTTTTAAAAGAAATTATACATGGTGGGCCGCTTAAATTTGACTGCGCTTTCCCTGACGATCAATACTACCTTCGTATTCAAATGGCAGGAAATGACAATGTAATCTTACCATATATTATAAAATATCAAATTCAGCCGACATCAATGGTTTATCTGAATGTTTTAATATCTGGCAGTGGCGATATCAAATTTGATCAATATGATGAACAGTACAAACCGCCAGTACAAAAAAAGTTTCAAAAAAATGCACTTATTTCTCTAAAGGCCATCCCTGAAACAAATTATGTTTTTTTACACTGGAAAATTGATGATCAAACCACAGTTGCCAACCCTGTTCAACTCACTATGAATAATCACAAAATCGTCACCGCCTGTTTCACCAAAAAAGATAGCATGCCAGACCCATTAACTTATAAAAGAGTTTCAAAGGGTATTTTTGAAGGCAGGCTGAATCAAGGCCTGTATGACATAAATAGGGACAACAGCGCATTATCAAACTCTTTTCCAGTGCATGAAAACATGGGCATTGCCTTTGCTGATATGGATAAAGATCATGATTATGATTTAATTCTTATAGCGGCAGACAATATATATTACTATGAAAACGAAGGCAGTCCCAAAATACCTGCATGGCATCGTCGGAATGATATTCTTTTTAAAGAAAATCATGGTTTAGATGAATTTCAAAATGCAAAGCCCGCTTTAATGGATGTGGATAATGATGATGACCTTGATTTGTTTGTTGCTGATTCGCATCAATATACACAGTATGTTCATTGCTACAATAGAGTGGACAATCATTTTGAACATCAAGCAAAAGATTACAGAGTTTTTAATGGTGAAGCTAACCTAGACATTTCTTTTGCAGATTACGATCAAGATAACGATTTGGATATGTTTATATTTCTTAATGACCGGTCAATCATTATCCTTGAGTATATCAGCGCAGATAAATTTGACCGATCATCAGAAACAATTACTATTCCGCAATGGGAAGAACTTGTCAATGTGCAAGCCATTAATTTGACGGATGTGAATCAGGATGGTTCACTGGAATTGTTTTTCATTGCTTCTGGCGGGATGTATAGAAGAATTGATGATAATACGCTGGAAAAACTGATTGACTGGTCAGATCAGGATATCACAGCATCGGATTTTTCAATCGTTGATATTGATAGTGATTCGGATCTGGATGTCTTTGTTGCGGTTCCAAACAAAGGCATCTTATATTATGAAAACCAGGATAATAATTTGAAAATCAAGACGCCTGTCATGACCCTTGATAAAAATGAAACCAGAACTTTTTCATGTGAATCGGATCTCTCCCCAATTACCTATACTTTAATATCCAATCAAAGTGGTGGCACAATTGATTCAAAAACAGGTAAATATACATCCGGCAATATTGTTTCGCCGCAAATGACATTTGACTGGAAAAAAGGAAAACAAATCATTGGTACAGGTTCAACGAACAACAGTTTTCAAATCGAAATCCCACATGATTATACAATAAATTACAATATGTCTGTTCTTGTAGAAATTCAAGGCATACAAAAAGAATGTCTGGCAATCACATTGACAAACCCTAAGCAACAAAAGATCATACTACACAAAAATAAATCTGGCGGATCTGGCATTCGACAGACATTTGATATTACTGACAGGATTGATAAATTAAAAAAAGGCATATGGGAATTAAGTGTCTCTAATTCGTGCCATGCCACAGGACATCTTATTCATTGGGCGCTTCTGGTAGATAATGACGTAACTCAAATAATGGACATTATAAAAGTACAACATTCCGATGGAATTGAAAATTATGCGTTTGTCAATATCATTAAAAAAAGTGGTGAACAGAAACCAGGAAGTGTTTTTATTGTATCTGGTGAAGAATTAAATGGTGATCTCAAGAAAAATATTTCTTTTTTAAGCGATTATGCATATCAGACGTTTCGTTATCTGGGATATGAGGCATCAAATATTTGTGTGTTTGGCCCTGATGATGCCCATGAAAAATATGTAAATTATTCAAAATCAACCAGTGATAATATCCTTAGTAAGATAGATGGCCTGGAATCAGATTCCTTGATTTTATATTTTGTCTCACATGGTAAAGAAAGCGGTATCCTTTTGGCTGAAGCTGAAATATTGGACCCTGTCTCTTTGGGTCTATCTTTAGATGTTTATCAATCGGATAATGAACGTGATGTTATTGTCATTGTTGATACCTGCTATTCAAATATAATAATTGAAAGTCTGATCTCAGATAACGACAGGCGAATACTACTTTCAAGTACAGACAATGGTAGAACACAACTTGCTGAAAATGGTTATCTCTCTTTTTCTTCATATTTATTTGCAAGCACATATATTGGAAACAATTTGAAGGATGCATTTGATTATGCAAGTGATAAAATGGCACATTTGTTTGATCAGCCAGGAATCTTTGAACCGCCTGATAAGAGTATTATCCTGGGTAATCGTATCTTAGGAGCAGATCGACCAATTATTATGAATGGGCCAAAAAGTGAAATAATTTCGTTGAGCAATGCGAAGGATTTAACCATTTGGGCAGATATCTACACAAACAATGCCATTTCAAAAGCCTGGGTTGAAATTACTGAGGTAGATATTGACACTATGACTGTCAATGGCATAAGCACCTATCAACCGCAGATTGAGTTGATATATGCACCCACTGAAAATCTCTGGCAAAATGTGTGCCAGATTCCAAAACGATCTGCCACATATGAGTATTCTATGTATGCTGAAGATACATGGGGGAATCGGTCGCGACCCTATTCTTTTTGTATTAAACGTGATGAAAAAGTGAAACTGATCATTCTTACATCTCAATCTGATATTGAGGCGATAACTGATCATACAGATTGGATCAATCGGACTGCAACAAAAAGGCAGTTTAATGATAATGATATCCTGATTATTTCAGGTCAATCTGGTTATGCTGCTATCAATGAAAAGTTTTCCGGGATAAATGATGCAGAAAAGCTAATTTTATTTATACTTGGTAATGAAGTCATAATTGAGGGCGAACAGGCCATTCGCTTAAATGATAATGAGCAATTAACTGCAACACAATTGGATCAATTATTGGATAATTATTTCAACAATATCGGAATAATATCTATAATGGAATTATTTATTTCTGGAGATTCAGAACCTGAGCATCGCTTTGATGAGGCAATCATCAATGATTCAAAAGACCGCTCTGTTATAATGGAAAGAATTACATGTACAGAAAGAATAAAACCATACTTTTTAGAACAGCTTCTCATAGAACTTGAAAATGACGTCAATATTAATGTAGCGTATGATTTAGTAAAAGATATTGAGCGTGATCCTTGTATTCATCCATTGTCGAATAGTATCCTATCAACTGCCAACCTTTATTCAGTCTTTTTTTCTTTTGGTCAAAATGAATTTGCAGAAGCGTTACCTAAGATTAATGTATTCCCAAAACCTGATGAAAAATATCCTATGGATAAAATCAAATTAGGATTTTATACAGAATCAACCATTTTATCTGCCTTTGTGCGATTACAAGCCCCTGGTTCAGAAATAAAACAATTAATTGACCTGATACGTGGAGAAGCAGACGGTCAATACCTTACTGTCGTTTCTTTTAATCAGGTGGGTACCTATACAGCAACATTTGGTTATAAAAGAGAGGATAATAATTATCAAATAGATCCAGAATCATACACATTTACTGTCATACCTGAAAACTTTGGTGAGTATGAACCGAAAAATGATACCCAAGAACACGCAACACTTATTAATCCTGGAAACGAGCCTATAATGCAATATTTTGAAAAAGAAAATGATGTTGACTGGTTCTGGTTTTGGGCAAATGCGCAAGAGGACTACAAAATTAATATTTATGATGATGTCTGCATGGATGTCAATGTAGAAAAGGAATCTTTTTTTGAAAATTACCTACAACAGGTGAGAATCCATTCACTCCCTAGTAGAATTTCATCAGCAACTTCGCAAAAGTATTTTTTTAATCTTAGAAATACGTTATCCAGTTATGGTGAAAATTCATGTTATAAAGTATCTATAAGTTATACTTATGCAGGCCCAAGAGGTGCTATTGAACTTCAGCAAATCTATGATCAATGTGGGCTTCCTGTTTCTTCGGGGTATATAGACATAGATAATAAGAGATTCTATTTTTCAGATAAAGATCGTCGATTTCATCATTTTGAAGGGGAATACAATTATTATATTTATTGTAATAATGATCAAATTTCAACAGGTATGATTAGAATTGATGCTCATAATACGAAACAGCTTGGCAATATTAATACACTATATGGTGATTTAGATTGTAATAATCATTATAATCTTCTGGATATTATTTATGGTTTGCAGGTAATGAGCAATTTTGATAAAAAGGCCTGCATTTTAACTGAATGCACTGATCAATATAAAAATTATGTTCATTTAAAAATGATGATTGATTTGTTCAAACAGATTGCAGAAGAATGATTAAATGAGTACTTTGATTAGCAGAAAAACTTTATATACCTAAGAATATTAATTTTATGATGAATATTTACGTGTACAATAGAAAATTGATTAAAACCTTTTGTATCATAATATCAGTTTTGTTTTTATTGATATGTCAGAAGGTTTTAGCAGATAGTGATGCAGGATTTCATATATTCGGTAGTCCTAATCCCGTAGGATCAGGTGCCCGTGCAATAGGGTTTGGCGGAACTTTTATAGGAATTGCTGATGACACAACCGCCGCATCATGGAATCCGGGTGGTCTAATAGAATTAGAACATCCCGGTTTATCACTGGTTTATACAAATGAACGAAGAAAGATATCATATAATTTTAAACAGACCGCTGACGCTTCTGGCACTTATCCCATACAATTGAACAATATTAATTTTGCAAGTATTTCGTATGCATTTTTTTGGAATAATCGTGACGTTTTCTTTTCACTTAACTATCAAACAATGTATGATTTCAACAAACAAGAACATGCAAACTTTGTTCAACAAACACAGTTAAGATTTATAGATATTGAAGATAGGAGAAGTAGTGGATATATTAAAGCGGTGACACCATCTTTTGCGTTTCAACTCTCACCAATAATCGGAGCAGGTGTATCACTGAATTTGTTTTCAGATGACTGGGGATGTAAATGGCAAACACGAAACAAAATCTGGGAAGATGGACGCCCTTTTGGACATGAATACTGGATACTAGATATCTATCAAAATGAGTATCGTTTAAAAGGACATAATTTTCATTTTGGATTAATGATTGCTTTAACACAATCGTTAAACTTAGGCCTTGTTTACAAAACTGCTTTTACAGCAGACTTATATTATTCAGAAAAGTCAATAAGTAATGGGTCCCAACAAAATGGAACAGATCAAAAACCTGAAAAGCATTTACTGTTAAAAATGCCCCAATCCTATGGTATAGGCATTTCCTGGCGGCCCCAACAAAATAAAAGATTATTTCGCAACCTGACTTTAGCACTTGATTTATATCGAACAGACTGGCAACATTACTTCATCATTCACC
>Ga0272440_1004035_pt1 | contig 10670 bp, 9 predicted proteins | sample SSMMMBAug17_FD_192440 | JGI IMG/M metagenome (GOLD analysis project Ga0272440, IMG submission 192440) | Marine sediment archaeal communities from Little Sippewissett salt marsh, Falmouth, MA, United States - SSM-MMB-Aug17 | ecosystem: Environmental > Aquatic > Marine > Wetlands > Sediment ... | reverse complement strand
CTTTGAAAGCATACGCCCTTGTTTAGGGTGCTGTCTTGGATGTATTCATGCGGTTTTAGCAAAAGAACCAGGCTCTTGTGTTGCAAATCCTGATGTTGAAAGAGAATATTTATTAAAAGATAAAACTCCGCCTAAAAAATTACAAAAAATATTAATAGTTGGCGCAGGACCTGCAGGTATGGCTGCTGCCAGGCAATTTGCCATTGAAGGACATGAAACAATTATTTGTGAAAAGACCCAAAAAACAGGAGGTTTATTATCTATTGCTTCAAAAGCTCCTGGAAGAGGAGAACTTAATGATATACTAAACTTTTTTACCAATGAACTTGATCGCTTAGGAGTAAAAATACGCTATAATACAGAACTTTCTTTAGAATTAATAAATGAAATAAATCCAGATAATGTCGTTCTGGCCACAGGATCAATGCCAGACATGCCAGTAATAAAAGGTCTTTTCCAAACAAAAATGGATCTTCTCACAAATGTTGATGTAATGAGCGAAAAAGAACAAACTGGAAAAAAAGTTATTGTATTGGGTGGTGGTATGACTGGATTAATAACTGCTGATTTTATAGCAGATCAGGGAAAAGAGGTTGTTGTTCTAAACAGGAAAAAAAGTTATGCAGAGGAAATGTCAAGCAATGACAGATACTATTTAAGAGAACGCCTAAAAAAAGGAAATGTAACCCTACATAAAAATGTTTCTATCAAAGTTTTTACTGATGATGGAGTTATTTTTAAATCAAATGGACAGGAATATGTTTTAGCTGATTTTGATTCTGTAGTTATTTCTGAAAAACACAGTGCAATAAGAGATGCAAAAAACTTTGAAAAACAAACTAAAACAAAATTTCATTATATTGGTGATGCCAAATCTCCAAGACATTTAATGTATTGTATTAGTGAAGCTGAAGAGATTGCAAGGTCTTAAAGGGTAAAAAAAAGGATGAAAAAAAAACACATTAAATTAAAAAAACCTGAACGATTGTCATATCCAGAAGACGAAAAAAAAATTCAATGGCTATCTCTATTATTAGATACATACTATTTTGCAGATAAGAGCATCCATGAAGGACTAAGTCGGGAAATTAAAAAAGGAAAAATTCTTGCCTGTTCATGTGGATGTTCAAATTGTTGTTCCACGCATACAACTATCCCTGTATATCCACTTGAAGTAGTTGGTTTGTACTGGTATTTAATTGATAAAATCTCAGGAAAAAAACGTTATCAAATTCTATCTCAGCTTCAAAATTATTCAATGGGTAGTAGTTCATGTCCTTTTCTGGTAAATGATCGTTGTGGGATTCATCCAATGCGCCCAATGGCTTGTCGATTTTTTAATGTATTTTCAAAGTCATGTATTGAAAACGAAGATCCTTTTTATACACGCAGATATGATGTTTTTACACCAAATGAAACATCTAAAAACAAAGCTATTTCAAAAATGTTACCCTTTCATGGTATTGTTGCTAAAGAACAAAAAAATAATGCTATAAAAAGTGGAGCATTGAATGAGACTATACAAAATTTACATGAAATTGACTGGCAAAATCTTGTTGAAAGGATGAAAAAAAAGGTATAGAGAAGGCAAAATGAACTAATGAATTATTCTCATCCTGGCTAAGGCATAGTATGTTTTAGTGGTTTCGCAGTAATCATGCTTGATTATTTTAGCATTGGTTAAAATCATACTAGAACAAATTTGATGATTAGTAGCTAACCATTCCCACATTGATGTTTGAATTTCATTTTTTTCATATATAAGGTTAGTGTGTAATTGTAAAGCTATATTGGCTCGTGCATTTTTTTCTGCTACTTTCCATGCTTTTTCAGGAGAGGAATGATCCTGAGCACTTCCAACTCCAAAGACAAATCCATTTTGAAAAGGTGGATTTTTAACCCACTTTGGAGGGAAAGTATTATTTAATGTTTTCATTTGTTTTTTTACATTTATATTTTTATTTTTTAATTGTTTAGTTTCAGCAGCTAAAGCCAAAATACCTGACCCAATTGGAAATTGATGAATAATTGTGTATTTATTCTCTAATTCTTTTTCATCAATCTTGACATCAGATTCTAGTATTTGAGTATTACTCAGATACCTATCAGTTTGGTGTTTACCCTTTTGAATTATAGTTAATGCAACATTTTTTGATTTTTTTATATTTTCAGCAGCACTTGAAAGAAGCATTTTTTTTTCAGTTTTTTTGTTAAAATATTGTGAGCAATAAGCATAGACTAAGTTAAGATCTGAAATTTGGGGGTTTTCAATAAACCATGCTGGAACAGTAATATGATTTGAAATTTCTTTTTTTTCAAAATTTTGATGATGTTGGCATGAACTATAAAAAATTATAAAAAAAAGAATAAAATAATTAATTTTTAATATATCTGATTTCATTATACTTTGGTTGATGTTTCCCCTCAGATAAGAAAAAATCCGAGGGGGATATTTATTCATAGCATTCTATTCATTAAAATTCATGCTATCCAATTCTTTTTGGAACTCATCAAATGCTTTTTTAGCTTTAAATTCATTGTATAAAGCTTTTTTATTCATAACTAAATCATTTGATTTTTGCTTAGTTATGGATCTGATTTTTTCTACCTGATTAAGGGGTAGCATTGCTAAGCTCCAGACTTCTCCATCCGGGCAGAATTCACGCTTAATAATCTTACACCCATGTAATGTTTCGCTTGAAATATGCCTGGCAACTGTCTCGACAAATTGAAGCGATTCAGCATTTTCACCTATACCAGATTCTTGCATAAAATCTTTAAAACGAGCATCTATTTTTGTTTTAATAATTTTTATAATTTGTGTTCTGGCTCGTCCATCGGCTGCTTCCATTGTTAATGATTGATTTCTGAGTTTAGCTCTGCCTGTTCCATAGACGGCATCAGCTGTATCCTTTGGATTTTTGACCCATTCAGGAGTACAAACGTTTTGCTGCTGTTGACCTCCTGAGTTAGGGGAGTAAGGTCTTTGAGCTGTTTGACATGCAGATAATGCAAATACAATAGTTAAAAACATTCCAAAAATTAAAAAAGACTTTTTCATAACATTCTCCTTAAAAAATTAAAAGTTTTATTATTATCTGTACATTTTTGATCGCCCAAAGACTCTTTTAATATAGTCTTTGGGCTCATCATATGTGAGATGATTCATTAATTGACTGTTAACCTGTTTAAAAGACATAGAATTTGCTTTCCTAACTGCCGGGGAAATAATAGTTCTTCCTGTAAATGCTTTAGAGACATTTCCAATGCCAGTGTTATAAGCAGCTATTGTCATTAGATAAGCAGAAGTTTCATTTTCTACAGCTTTAAAATATACATTTTTTATTTTGTCAACATAAGCAACACCCAATCTAATATTAAGTTCAGGTTGATAAAGTTCTTTTGCTGTTGGGATTCTCTTTTTTTTGAAAACATATTCATATGAGTCAACACCACCTGAACTGGGTACAATTTGCATTAATCCATAAGCAGGTATATGAGACCTGGCCATTGGATTAAAACATGATTCTGTATGTATCATTCCAAATATAATGCTTGGATCTATATTTCTTTTAGTTGCATACTTCAAAACAGTTGGTTTATATTGTTCTGCACGAATTTTTAAATGGTTTGGAACCAGGTCAAATGAGACAGAAATTTTTTGTTTTTTTACCTTATCTTTTGTGGGAGGTAACTTTGTTATTTTGATATTTTTTTTCAACTCTTTTTTTACAAAGGTATCAATATTTTTTTTTGAAAGCGGCTCCTTTTTTTTCACCAAAATCTGCCCCTTTAATGGATTCTTTTTTGATGGCCATTTATTTGATATTGTTTTTTTTAATTGCTCTTTTACTTTTTTTTCAGCTACTTTAATGGGTTGTTTTTGTTCAACTGGTAACAAAATATCAATAGTTACTTTTCCTTTTTCAAAATCTACATAACTTCTTGATAATTTATCTTCGTTATAAAGGACCCATTCTTTTTGTGTTGAACCAATAAATTCTCCCCATTTTTGCGTGATATCTGATTTAAACTTTTCAAAATCCTTTTCTTGTTCATCTATATATGATGCAAAAGACTCACTTTGTTCTTGTAAAAATTTATTAAATTCTTCTTCATCTGAAGCATTTGCTATAAAAGTCAAACAATTTGTCAGTAATAAAGTAATAATTAAATATAAATATTTCATAGTAAACTCTCTTATATGAATGATTTTTAATAAAAATTAATCTCTATATGTACAATAAAAATTTAACTAAGTTCTTTAATCCTTATTAAAAAGATTTGCAACATGAAAAATTGTTAAAAAGAAAGTTTTTGGGGAAGGACTTTTTTATTATCTTTAACTAATTCATAAATTTTTTTTATAAAACCAGTATTAAAATAATAAGAATTACGTTTAAAACCCACTATCTATTTTGATAGTGGGTTTTATTTATTTAACTTAGGGGTTCATTTCATAAGTGTCTTTTAAAGCAAAAACATGAGAATCCCAGAATTTTTGAAATCTTTCTTTATCAACAACAGGTTTCTTAACCATTTTCATACAAAGGTCCATTTGTTTTTCATTGCTGTCAGGTTTAGAGTATAACTGAAGTGCAAACTTTGAAAAATCTCTAACCATAAAATCAAATATTTGCTCAATGAGATCGTCTTCAATGTTTTCCATTTTGTATTTTTCAAGAATCAATTGACCATAAGCAACCAGAGTAAACAATTCTCCTAATGACAAAAGGAAGTCAATATTCTTTGCTTGATTTTCATCAGGTGTTGCAGTCATTAAGAATTCTTTTAAGACTTCAATTTGTTCCTTGAATATTTTAACATTTTGTAAATCTACCCCATTGTAAGCTATATTAAAATCATGAAATTGAATTTTTCCAAGGCCTTTTGTTGGTCCTTGATTAAACATAAAATCATCATTTTTAGGATCTTGACGTACTGGAATTTCTGGAAATTCAGCAGGATTAAAGAAATAATTAGCCATAAATTTAATTATTAATGCCATATTCACATGAACTGTACCTTCTAACTTAGGTAAAGAACGAATATCTTTAACAGCCATTTCAAAATACATATCTTTTTCAAATCCACGTGCAGCAATAACATCCCACAAAAGATTTATAACTTCTTCACCCTGAGTTGTAACTTTCATTTTTACCATTGGGTTATATAACAAATATCTTCGGTCATCTGCTGATGCAGATCTCATGTAATCTGTAGCACGTTGAGAGAAGATTTTCATGGCAACCAGGCGAGCATATGAGTCTGTAAATAATTGTTTAATATGTGGGAAATCTGTTACGAATTTTCCATAAAGATTTCTATGAGAAGCATGATTAATCGCCTCATAAAAAGCATGAGTTGCTATTCCAATAGCTCCCCAACCAAGATTAAATTTTCCAACATTTATAGTATTTAAAGCACAATCCCATGCATCTCTTCCTGTTGCCAGGATGTCATCATCTGTAATTGGATAGCTATTTAATGCGTATTCTGCAACATACCCTTCCCATTGAACTACATTTTTAATAAGATCATAGTTTTCATGTTCAGGATCTACTACAAAAAAGACATATTCATCTGTTTCAGAGTTCTTTGCAAATGTTGACACTAAAGCAGCTTTATTACCATTCCCAATGTAGTATTTACCTCCATCAGCAACATATTTGTTCTCTGCAAGTTGAGTTAATATCATATCTGAAGAATAAAGATCTGCACCATGAGCTTTTTCTGACAAACCAAAGGCAAATATTCCACCTTCTTTTAAATACTGTGCTGTTTTTTTCTTAACTTCTTCGTTTTTACCCATAAAAATTGGACCAAGTCCCAAAATTGAAACCTGCCATGTATACCAATGAGACAGATTATAAAAACCTAAGATTTCATTAAAATCGCAATTTCTATATGTATCCCATCTGGTATCATCATCACCATCGTCAGCATATTTATCTGGGGTTAATAAAGTGGAAAAAATTTTATTTTCTTTTAAGAATTGAATAAAATCATCATACCAGACATGTTTATGACTACATTCTTTTAACTTTTCTTTTCCTTTTGTTTCAAAAAAATTAACAGTTTTAAGCATAATTTCTCTGGATTTTGGGTCCAGATGCTCAAATTTCTCTTGTTTAGGATTTAACAGCATTATAAAATACTCCTTTCGATAAAAATTTTTAAATATTTTTCAATGAAAACCGCCAGGCACAAAACCATTCTTCTGGATGATCATCAGGAGGGCAGCCTATACATTCTGTTTGAATTCTAGAGTCAATAGTTTCAGCAAAACTGGGATATTCAGCCATACCTCCAGATTTGCATGGATAATCGTCCAGACCTTTCCTTTTTCTTGCAGCTTGAACGCGGCAGTTATTCATTTGAAAGACAAAACTTGTTTCAGTTTCTTCATTTATGGACTGAGTGTTTATAGTTGCATACAATCTCAATTGAAGTGCTTGTTTTAAACCATCAAGGCCTGCCTGCTCAGGAAGGTTTAAAAGACGTTTAATTGACCAGGCTTCAAAAGGTGAAAAATTTGACCAGCATGAATCATTTACTCTTTTAGCATCAAACATTCCTCTATCAAATTCAAGGGATTGAAACCAGACCCCATCATTTGCCAACCAGTTTACAGCTATACTTTCCTTAAATTTTGAAAGCATGTTTTCATCCATATCTAAAAGAGGTTTGGGAATTCCATCTATCAATTCAAATTCAAGGGTTTTAGCAATTCGTTCCATTTGAATATTTAAGCTTCTTTCGTAAGCTACACCAAGCATTTCAAAGGCTTTTTTGTCACCTAATTGGTGGCGTGTCTCTGAAAACCATAAGGCATGATGCATCATCAATCTATGAAAAAAATCAATTATTAGTTGGGCCTGATCTTTTTTTGATGGGTTTTGGATTGAATATATCATCGATGAATTTTCTTCATTTTCCATTATTGTCTCCTGTCACCTAAACGATTTTTACTAGCATTTCTGCTATTAATTCTAATTTAAGGATATAATCTACTTTTGTAGCAGCAATTGCTGATAAAGGCATAACATCAACTTCAGCAGTATCTGGGTCCTGAACAATGGCCAATCCTCCCTTTTTTTTAATTTGTGCGAGGCCTTCACTTCCATCTTTATTTGCCCCAGTTAACACGATGCCAATTAATTTATTTCCAAATGTTTCTGCTGCGCTTTCAAATAAAACATCAATAGAAGGTCTGGAAAAATTAACAGCCGGGTCAAGTGTTAGAGAGAATGTCATATCTTCTTCAATCATAACATGATAATTAGGTGGAGCAAAATAAACATAACCTGGCTTTATTGAAGTCTTATCATTAATTTGTTCAACCTTTACTCTGCATTGATCATCCATTGCCTTTTCCAGGGATTCATCAGAAAAAGGATGCCTATGTTGTATTACAATAACAGGTACAGGAAAATCGGCTGGTAATTCAGGCAGTATTTTTTTTAATGCCTCAAGTCCACCTGCAGATACTCCAATGACAATTGCTTTATATTTCATATCTTTTTTTTTCATTTGATTATTGTTTGTAGGCTTTAATGATGTATAACTTTTGTATCACTTATTGACAATTTCATCAAGGTTCATTTTACAATGATTTTAAACCAATAACACTTGCAAATCTTCCAGATATTTTATTCTTTCTATAAGAATAAAAAAGATCAGTCCTGCATCGAGTACAAATTTTTGAAATTTCGATATTTTTTTCTTTAATCCCAGTTTTAATTAATTGATTTTTTGATATAGCCCAAAAATCAAAATAATCAGGCTTAACTGAAAATTTCCACATGTTTTTTGGTAATTCTTGTTTATAATTTATAAATTCTGCACAGCATGGACCTAATGAAGGTCCAATTCCTGCAATTATATTTTCGGGTTTTGATCCCAATTCACACATTTTAATTATTGTTGATTCAATAATGTTTAAAACACTTCCTCGCCAACCAGAATGGATTGCTGCAATTATTTTATTATCATGATCAGCCAACAAAATTGGCTGACAATCAGCAGTTTTTACCATCAATAGAATATTAGCTTGATTTGCTACTAATGAGTCGCCATTAATTTTGTTATCCCAGTCTGAATTTACAATATGAACTTTTTTACTATGTGTTTGAATAGCTGATTTACATTTAGCTCCCATAATTTTTTCAATTCGTCGATGATTCTCTTGAACAGCTAAATGATCATCTCCAACATTGTAACCAATATTTAAGCTATCATAGGGGGCCTTGCTAACACCACCCTTGCGGGTAAAAATACCATGAGTAATAAATGATAATTTAGAAAAATGTTTGAATTGATAATAACATAATCTACCTTGAATAATTTCTTTCATAAGTTCAAACCCCTTATTATTAAAGCTTGATTAATAAATGATTATTTGCTATTTAACTGAAAATTATTATAATTTCCAATACTTTTTTTTATTTTGAAAACATTTTTAACAATCAGTATCTATACCTGAAAAAAGGAGATTAAATAAAATGTCATTATTACCATTAACTTATATTTTTTCTTTTCCACCCACAATGCAAATAATATATTTTGCTCTGAGTTTGATTATAGGTGTCTTTGGAATAAATCGAATTATGGGATTTTGGGGATACCTGTTTTGCAGTATCATTTTCTCACCTGTTATAGGTTTGATGGTACTTATGGTTTCTTCCAAAAAGAAGATAACTACCTGATTAAATTTCAAACAAATGAAATATTTATCTAAAAGTCTTAGACACTTTTTTATAGGAATTTTTGCCTTTCTATTTACCATTTATCCATCAATTACCTGTAGCAAAAAACACAAAAATGAATGGATTATTTTACTCCATGGTCTTGCCAGATCAAAGTCGTCTATGCAAACTCTTGAAAAAAATTTAATTCAATCAGGTTATTCAGTGTTAAACTTAGACTATCCATCAAGGAAACAAACAATTCAGAACCTTGTTGAAAAGCATCTTATAAAAGCAATAGAAACCTGTCAAAAACAGGAAGCAAAAACTATTCATTTTGTTACACATTCAATGGGAGGGATACTTGTAAGGTATTATCTGAAAAATTTTCAATTACCTGAATTGGGTCATGTTGTAATGCTAAGTCCACCTAATGCAGGTTCTGAAGTTGTTGATGCTTTAAAAAATTTATTTTTATTTAAATGGTTAAATGGCCCAGCTGGTCAACAATTAGGAACAGACGATAAATCAATTCCAATTGAATTAGGTGAAGCTGATTTTATTCTTGGAATCATAACAGGTGACAGGTCAATTAACTGGATACTTTCCTGCATTATACCCGGGCCAGATGATGGAAAAGTTTCAGTTGAAAGGGCTAAACTTAAAGGAATGAATGATTTTAGAGTAATTCATGCTACTCACCCTTTTATTATGCAAAATAGTGAAGCTATAGAATTAACAATCAAATTTATAAAAACTGGATCTTTTGATTAAGTAGCTTGACATTTTCATTTTTATTGCAAATGATTTAAAATCATTGTATCTTCTTTTTTTTATAATATTTTTATGGTTTCTAATGTAAAGAAAAACAGCAAAAAAATTGTGATAGATGATAAATGACTAATGATATTAAAACTATCCTGATAATAGAAGATAATAAATTAAATTTAAAATTAATTAGAACCATTCTTCTAATCAGTAATTTTAAGGTTTTAGAAGCTGAAAACGCTGAGGAAGGTTTTCAGATTTTAGAAGATTATCGACCGGATATTATTCTTATGGATATTCAATTACCCGGTATGGATGGTCTCACTGCAACCCAAAGAATTAAAGAATCTGAAAAATACAAAGATATTCCAGTTATTGCTTTAACTGCAAAGGCAATGGCTGGAGATGAACAAAAAGCTTTAGATGCTGGTTGTGATGGTTACATTGTTAAACCCATTAACACACAAGGATTCATTTCAACTTTAACTTCAAGTTTAAATGAGGATAACGTTTTTATTGATAGAAAAAAAACTGTTTCAAATGATTTAAAAGAATCAAATATTCAAGATAAAGAAGCTCTGCCAGCTATAAAGCATCGCATTAAATCAATTAATGATGTTTCAATGAAAAATCGAAGAATCCTTATTGTAGATGATGATCGTTTAAATGTTAAGTTTCTTGTCAATAATCTCAGCCAGCATTCTTATGATGTTCTTTGTGCTTATTGTGGTGAAGATGCAATTGATATTGTAAAAAAAGAATTGCCCGACCTAATTATTTTGGACATAATGATGCCAGGAATAGATGGTTTTGAAGTTATACGTGTAATTCGATCAGATAAACAAACTGCAGATATACCCATAATACTAATTACTGTTCTGGATAATAAGGAAGAAAAAATTCGAGGACTAAATATTGGTGCTGATGAATTCCTAAATAAACCTGTTGTATTTGAAGAATTATTGGCTCGAGTAAGATCATTGATTCGCTTAAAGACTTATCATGAGCAAATTAAAGGTCTTGAATCAATTAAACAATCATTTTTACCGCCTGACTGTTCTATTAAATCTGTTTCAGAAAATGATAGAGATAATTCTATCTTGCTTATACAAAAAGATGAAACAGAAGATGAAGCCCTTAAGGATTGGATAAAAGAAACCCATTTTAGTATAATAATAACAAATGATATCCTTGAAGCAGTTTCAATCATTAAAA
>Ga0272440_1004034_pt1 | contig 10677 bp, 9 predicted proteins | sample SSMMMBAug17_FD_192440 | JGI IMG/M metagenome (GOLD analysis project Ga0272440, IMG submission 192440) | Marine sediment archaeal communities from Little Sippewissett salt marsh, Falmouth, MA, United States - SSM-MMB-Aug17 | ecosystem: Environmental > Aquatic > Marine > Wetlands > Sediment ... | reverse complement strand
GACATCTTTGTAGACTGGGGCGTTAGCCCCAGATAATTGAATGAAGACTCAGTTTCCTAAGCCCCGATAGGGGCGACATCTTTATAAGCAATCAACAATATTTATGTCGCCCCTATCGGGGCTAAAATAGACCGGTCAATTACCTGGGGCTAACGCCCCAGTCTACAAAGATTCCGCCCCTATCGGGGCTAAGAAAAGAGTATGTAGTACTTACAAGGCAAGGGACGCAAAGCGTCCCAGATGCATTCCCACGCAAAGCGTGGGAACGAGAAGGCAATAAACATGCCATGAAAAACCATAGTTGAACGATAATAATCAACAGTTCACTGTCCATACAAAGTGAACGGTTTTATTTGTCTGTTTGAAGATATGGGTAAGAGTCAGGGCTTTAGCCCCATGCGGGCCTGGATTTGTTTATTTTTTAATATGTTAAACGATAATAAAAAGCTAATAGTTAATTTTTTCCCCCAACCTGTACATTCGCCCTCATCCCAGGAATGCAGAACAAGGGCGGATGTAATCCATCACAGCCTTCAGCCGCCTTCAGCCTGATGAGACAAGCCGGCTTGAAGTGAAACTGTTGGCATCCAGTATTCTCGTCAATTGGCAATGAGTAGTCGCTCTCTTGCCTTGATTCCGGCATCAATTTGTTTCAATTCTGGTGCATTCTGAGTGCCCTGCTTCACCATGAATTCTTCAAGTATCGATAATTTTCGGGGATTACTCACATAGGTAGGACATAAAGCGATCTTTACTGATTTCAAATATGGGCTGTAACGATCAATATTTCATGAATGACTTTTTTTCCTTATGTAAATCAATCTCCCAAAACCTGATCAATATCCAACAACATCTTCACCTCATCATTCAATTTTGCCATGCCCAAAATATTTTTAGAATCAATCCCTAGGCCGGCGCTGGGTGGTTCTTCGATATCTTCAGCGCGAACATCCTGAACCTCAGCAACTCTGTCAACCATCACCCCAATCTTTTTAACGCCACTGGATGGCATATGAACATCCAATATAATGATACAACTGCGTTCATCATAATTGCCTTTAGGCATGCCTAATTTTAAGCGGAGTTCCACCACCGGAATCACAACATCGCGTAGATTGATGACCCCCAAAACATAATCAGGCGTTTGGGGGACTGGCCGCGTTGGCATGATACCAATGATTTCGCGAACCTTGGAAATTTCAATGCCAAACTGTTGATTTCCCATAGACATTGTCAGGTATTTACCAACAAGATTCAATACAGTTTTTGAGGCCATATTCTGGTCTTGATTGGCCTGACGATTCAATATTTCCAGAGAGTCTTCTGGTTTATCATGCAAAACAGATGCAAAAGCATCGGGTGTTGCCGAACAAACTCTGTCAGCAAAGGTAAGATCCACAAAAGAGTTGAGGTCAATTATTTTCCCCACTCCCATTTGGTTATGCATATAACGCTGAATTTTTTCTAAATCGTGAACTGATGGATACAAATCGCTGGTCTTGATGCCCAATGGTTCAGATAACACATTTTTGAGCAATGGCACTTTCAGGCCTTGTTCACGATTGGGGTCCAGAAAATCCACACCAATCTCTGCCGCGATCCCCGGTCGCTCACCAACCAGTTGACCGGCTTTGACCATAAAGCTTGTGAATTCATGAACTGCATCTGGAAATTGTTGAATAAATTCTTCCTGCATGGTCACAACACAGCAGGGGTGATTGGCCCAAATTTCGCTGGACAACATAATCAAATCTGCTAGACTGCTTGCAATGGCCTTGGTTCCTAGCGGCTCGGCCACAAAAAAACCACAGGATTCTTCAGATGATTTTATAAAATCATGCATTTTGGGCAGTGGGCTGACCTCAAAATGAACATCCGGATTTTCATGTCCCTTTGCACCGGGTTTTAAGCCAATATTGGAAAAAAACATATGGGCAATCATATGGTGAATCGACATGGTGTGGGGAATTAAAAATGCTTTTTCCTTAAAAAAATCCTGAAAAGGTTCCTGAAATTTTTCACCTTTTCGATTTCGAACAAAGATACTGCCATTTTTATGCGCAAACAATATCAGTTTAATTGGAGTGCCTACACTGAATAAATCCATAGCAATAGGTGCCAAAACAAAAGCAGCATCCACACCGCCACTTTCCAATGCATAACTCAATGCATTCCATGTGGGCATGCGGATCACTTCCAGTTCAAAATGCTCTGAAACGTATTTACCTTTTTGCATAAAATGCTGGACAATGCCCAGAAGGATATGGTCAGTAATGGGAAGGTGAGCGACCCGCATGAGGGGTTTACCTGATGCAGTTTTCCGATCAACCACTTTTCGCTCAACAGTCAAGGTGGGTTTGGGATGAGCGCCAAGGGCTTCTTCAATTTTGAATTTCAGTTCTTTTGGGCTGAATGGCTTTGCAATAAAACTGTTGGCACCAGAATTATAAGCTTTTAAAATATTTTCTTTTTCTCCGCGATTGGCCAACATGAGAAATGGCATATTGGCAAAAGAGACCTGTTTGCGCACCCGATGAAGAAAATCGTATCCATCCATTTTAGGCAGGTCTTGATCACAAATAATCAGACCAATATCCTTTTCTTTTTGTAACAACTCCAATGCTTCATCGCCATTTGTGGCTTCGATAATATTTTCAAAAGACAAAGAAGATAATGCCTTGCATTCTAATTTTCGCATAGACGAAAAATCTTCAACCAACAATATTTTCGTTTGATTATCCACATCCATTGTCAACTCGCTCCTTTTTTATCAGCATTGCTCATAATGGAGGCAATTTTGTTTTATAAAAATAAATTCGATATATTAATACCTTAGATCTCTTATCAATTCAAGCATTTTACGCGCTTCTGTTTATTTTTTTAGATAAAGCGCTGTATTTGCTGCTGAATGAATAGATCAACATTTTCAGGGGTAATTTGCATTTGATTGCAAATGCTTTCAACCTGATTTCGGAGCGACGATTGACTTAAGTGTGATAAATATCGAATAATGCCCATTCGACGGCCCACCTGAAAGATCATTTGATCTTTTTTGGATAAATTCAGAAACTTTGAAATGATTGCCAACATTTTAGATTGATCATCAGGTAGTTTTCCTTGAACGTCCTCAAATAAATTCAAGATATGATCACTGGTGATAACACTTTGAATATGTTTTAAATGAGAAATGGTTTGGTATGTCTCCTGTGCAATGGCCACATCGGTGCAGGGTACAAATGTACCATTATCTTGCATTTCCTTGAGTGGAATATTTGATGGTATGGCAAGTGACCGGAATCGAATAAAATCTGGATTAATCTGATTGAGTGCATCCGCAGTTTCCAGCGCATGAATTTCAGAAAATTTCTCACCACCCAACCCAGGCATGACATATTCTGACAACTCCATTTTTGCCTGTTTAACTTTCAAGCCAGCATTTATATGTGCCTGTTTTGTCACCCCTTTTTTGACCCAATTGAGGACTTCATCAGCGCCGGACTCCATGCCAATATGAATTCGGTTCAGCCCAGCTGCCCGAATCGCATTTAAATCATCCTGGGATATTCTGGCTATGGTATGGTAGCGTGCATAGGATGTAATTCGTTGAATTTTTGGTAATTTTTCATTGAGGCGTTTTAAAATGACAACCAGATCAGATGGTTTTATTATCAAGCTATTGGCATCCTGGAGAAATACTGAAGCCATGCCATTGTTGAACCAGTTCAAGGCTGCATAAAATGCGTTTTGATCAATAAAATCAGCCTGACGAAAGAGGTGCGTGATTGTTTCTCGGGTAACCGGATGGTTTTGGGCATAATCAATGATTCTATTCACATGATTTGCAACACGATCAATATCTTCAAGCACATGCTCAATCGGTCGCACTGAAAACTTTGTGCCTTTGTAAACCGGACAAAATGTACAGTGATTCCAGGGACAGTTCCGAGTAATCCGAATTAACAGACTCGAAGCTTCACTGGGAGGCCGAATAGGGCCTTGTTCAAAACCATTATATGTGAGTTGTTTTTTTTTTGACATTCTCATGATTCCTTAACGTTGATTTATTTTTTCATATCTGATATTAACTATAGTCATGAAAACGAATAATCACAAGTTTCAAATTTTATTTTTATTTCGCTTTTTTGGATGGACAACCTTTGTTGCGATTCTGCTTGGCATTATGGTAACCGCCATTGCTGTGGGCGAATTTTTTTTATTTGCCCATACACCAACAGGCAAAGATGCTCCGCAAATACTTAAAGTTCCAAAAGGGAACGCCTTTTACCACATTACGCAAAGTTTGAAAAGTCTTGAATTAATTGACAATGTAAAATATTTTTCTCTGATGGCCAGACTCATGAAAGCAGATACCCGGATTCATTCAGGCACCTATCGTTTGTCCCCAAACATGTCTCCTTGTTTTATTCTAACCCGACTCATGGCAGGTGATGTCGAACTGACAAAAGTTGTATTTCCTGAGGGCTACACAATAGATTTAATGGCTGAAACCCTGGAAAAAGCAAATATTCTTGCCAGATCAGATTTTATGATCTTTGCCAAAAATCCAAATACAGCGAAATCTTTTGGGATTCATGCAGACAGTCTTGAGGGTTATCTATTTCCAGATACCTATCATTTTGTACAGCATTCAACACCGGAACAGGTTGTTGAAACAATGCTCAAACAATTCTGGACAGTCTTTGATACAAAACTGCGCGAACGAGCCTCAGAAATAGGATTGACTATTCATGAAACAGTCACTTTTGCCTCCATCGTGGAAAAGGAAACCGGGCAGGCTTTTGAGCGTCCCAAAATTGCCTCAGTGTTTCATAATCGACTGAAACGCAACATGCGCTTGGAAAGTGACCCCACAGTCATTTATGGCATTCCTGATTTTGATGGCAATTTGACACGCAAGCATTTAAAAACAACGACACCTTATAACACATATCGCATCAAAGGCTTGCCACATGGTCCAATTGCCAATCCAGGAAAAGAGGCAATTTACGCCACGCTTTATCCAGAAAAAACCAATTTTTTATACTTTGTTTCCAAACAAGATGGTACGCATCAATTTTCAACCAATTTAAAATCACACAATCGCGCTGTTAATCAATATCAACGAAAAAGAAAAGCTGGTCCCTCAAAAGATGGATAATTCACTGAAAGATCTGGCATCAAAAATGGAGATCCATTTAAGCCCCTATCAACGGGATCAGTTTCAACAATTTGCTACAAGTCTTGTGCAATGGAATAAAAAAGTCAATTTGACCCGGATCACTGAAGATCAGGATATAATAATCAAGCATTTTCTGGATTCTTTGGCCCCGGCATGTGTCATTTCGGAGCAGGCCCATGAAACTATTCTGGATGTTGGCTCTGGTGCTGGTTTTCCTGGAGTGCCCTTGGCCATTTTTTTTCCAGAAAACGCAATTACCCTGATGGATGCATCCAGAAAACGCGTAACTTTTTTAAAATATATAATTCATCAACTCAATTTGCCCAATGTTCAGGCTGTCCATGCGCGTTTTGAAAACTGTTATGATCGATTTGATAATGGTTTTGATGTCATTATCTCACGCGCTTTTTCGGAGATTCGTCAATTTGTGATGCCTTCGAAACCACTCCTTCAACCCAATGGCCGAATAATTGCTATGAAAGGGCAAAGGGCTCATGAGGAGTTAAGTGACGCAGAATTTGTTGATGATTTTCAGGTTGTGATCAAGGAATACATGTTGCCGATTATTGATCAAAAGCGGTTTTTGCTCATTTTTAAATTGATTCAGGAAAAGTCAAAAAATCATATTTAACATGATTTTTGATATTATTATCGTTCAACTATGGTTTTTCATGGCATGTTTATTGCCCTCTCATTTCCACGCTTTGCGTGGGAATGGTTCTGGGCCCCATAAGAAGATCCTGAAAAATAAGAACACACTCTTTTCTTAGCCCCGATAGGGGCGGAATCTTTGTAGACTGGGGGGCTTAAGAAACTGAGTCTTCAATCAATTATCTGGGGCTAACGCCCCAGTCTACAAAGATGTCGCCCCTATTGGGGCTAAGAGAATGTTCGGAATGCGCCCGATATTAATTATCGAAAAAATTGGAATGCACACTTGTCGAGATGCGCACAACGATAATCGCTGAAGCGCGGGAACTAGAAGGCAATAATTATGCCATGAAAAACCTTAATTGAACGATAATATAGAAAAAAACTAAATAAAAAGGGGGAATCATGAAAATTCTCGTGATTGGCAGTGGTGGCAGAGAACACACACTGGTTTGGAAAATATCACAAAACCCAAAAGTATCAAAAATATATTGCGCACCTGGCAATGCAGGCATTGCCACAATTGCCGAGTGCATTGATATAAAAGTAGATAACATTCAGGAACTGGTCTCATTCGCTGTTCAAAACAGTATTGATTTAACTGTCGTTGGGCCCGAATTGCCCTTGTCTGTGGGGCTGGTCAATCGCTTTGAAAAAGAAGGCTTGCGTGTGTTTGGTCCGCGTAAGCAAGCGGCACAGATCGAGGCCAGTAAATCATTTGCCCGATTTATCATGGAAAAATATAATGTTCCACTGGCAAAAGGAGCATCTTTTGATGACATGGACAAGGCGGTTGCTTATATAAACTCCCAAAGCTTGCCGATTGTGGTCAAGGCAGATGGCCTGGCTGCAGGCAAAGGCGTTATTATTTGTCAATCTCATGATGACGCCATTGCCGCGGTCCAAAAAATTATGATTGATCGTATTTTTGGTGAGGCGGGTAAAAAAGTGGTAATTGAAGAATGTCTGGTGGGCGAGGAAGCATCCTTTTTAGCCTTCACCGATGGCAAAACTGTGTTGCCGCTGCCATCATCGCAAGATCATAAACCCATATTTGACAATGACCAGGGTCCCAATACCGGAGGCATGGGCGCTTACTCACCCGCACCTATCCTGGATCGACTCATGCATGATAAAGTCATGGATACCATTATGCAACCGATTATCAAAGGGATGGCTGCTGAGGGCATTGATTATTGTGGGGTGTTGTATGCGGGCTTGATGATTGTTCAGGATCAAATCTATGTGCTGGAATTTAATGTTCGTTTTGGGGATCCAGAATGTCAACCCCTACTCATGCGATTAAAGTCAGATTTGGTGGATATCATGGAGGCCTGCATTGATCGCCAATTGGATCGCTGTCGGATGGAGATTGATCCCAGGTCAGCTGTTTGTGTGGTGATGTCATCTGGTGGATATCCGGAATCCTATCAACGCAGCTTGCCCATCCAAGGGCTTGACAGTCCAGTTGATCCAGAAACACTTCACATTTTTCACGCAGGCACAGCGAATCAGGATGATAATATTGTCACCAATGGTGGACGCGTTCTGGGAGTTACCGCTCTGGGAGATAATATTCAATCAGCCATTGATCATGCTTACCATGCGGTTCAAAAAATTCACTGGGAAAATTGTTATTTTCGTAAAGATATTGGCAAAAAAGCAGTTGACCGCCTGGCATTAATTCCTCAGGTTGGAATTGTCATGGGTAGTGATTCTGATTTGAATGTCATGAAATCAGCAGCTATGGTACTCAAACAGTTTGGTATTCCATATGAAATGACTGTCGCTTCAGCGCATCGAACCCCTGATCGGGCCGCCAAATTTGTGCGTGATGCCGAAAAAAAAGGCATAAAAATTATTATTGCCGGAGCGGGCATGGCAGCGCATCTGGCTGGTTTTTTGGCCGCACATACCATTTTACCCATTATTGGTGTGCCAATCGATGCTTCATCCTTGCAAGGTCTTGATGCCCTGTTATCTACAGTTCAGATGCCACCCGGCGTTCCTGTGGCCACAATGGGTATTGGTAAATCCGGCGCCAAAAATGCCGCCCTGTTAGCAATTCAGATATTGGCAACCAGTCAACCTGAACTGCAAAACCAACTAAAAACTTATAAACAACAAATGGCCGATCAAGTGGAAAAAAAGGCGAGGGCGATTGCTTGATATTATAGAGCCAAAAAGAGGATTACATGAAAAAATCATTTAAAAAAAATGTCATAAAAAACATAGCGGTTGCGACAACAGTTGAACATTTCAACCGCATTAGCATAGAACAAATAATATCGTGGTTTACCCACGAATTCAAATGGGCATTAACCCGAATTTTGTTTTTGCTTTATGGGGCACTGGCCATGATCACCCTCGGGCTGACAGCTTATCTGACTGCGCCCATAGGTTCAAAACTATTTTTTGGAACGTGGAAATTTTGGCCTTATCTAAAATATTATCATGGCGTAATTATTCAAGCATATCGTGTGTTATGGATGATGTGCAAAGACAGCAACTATACATTTCTATTTGCTGTTCCATTAACCAGTGAGCCCAGGCGCGGACCTGATCGAAACAATATTGCATTGTCTGGTAACTGGGTTCATGAAGAAAATACCTGTTATGGATGTATTCGCTGTTGCGATAAAATCACTTGTCCTTTGCTCGATAGCGCCAAAGGCATTTGTATTGCTTATGATTCCTTTTATTGGAACTATTTTCTATGTGGGAGGTATCCATTCACCCAAAAGCAGATTGATTATTATGGATGTGAAAAATGGATTGTTAAATACCAATCAACCAATTAAGGAACAAAAAGTTTTCCATTATGATGTTCGTTACTGTTAACAGATTTTTGGAGACGCATGGCTGTGCGTCTCCGAGCCAATATAAGGCAAACATTCTTTGCCGCTGAAGAGTTCGATATCTATCAAATTAAGAGGGAATTAAAATGTTTAAAAATCAAAAACTCTCAACAAAAATTCTGACTCAGGGATTGATAATCATAGCATGCTTCATTTTATTACTCGTTGGTATTTATCCTAAATTCAAAGCCATGATTTATAATGGAAAATACCTTAAAACCCAACATGTTGTTGAAACCACGTATGGCATTATTGCACACTACGCCAGTCTTGTTGAAAATGGCCAAATGGACAAATCAGCGGCTCAAACACAAGCTCTTGCTGTCATTAAATCTTTAAGATATGACAATACTCAATATTTCTGGGTCAATGATTTAAATCCCAATGTGATTATGCATCCAATCAAACCCGCACTGGATGGCAAGGATGTGAGTCAAGTCAAAGATCCCTTGGGCAAACGATTATTTGTTGCATTTGTCGATATATGTAAAAAAGAAGGCCAGGGTTTTGTGGATTACTACTGGCCCAAACCCGGTGAAAATGCGCCTGTGCCCAAAATATCTTTTGTCAAATTGTTTAAACCATGGGGATGGATTGTGGGATCAGGAATATACATTGATGATGTTGAAAAAGAAATTACGAAACTAACCCTTTTACTTTTTTGTATTGTTTTTGTGATTACAATTGCTGTGGTTATTTTGTCCTATCTCATGTCAATGTCGATCAGTAGACCAGTCACAAATATTTCTGATGGCTTGATGGAAACATCTGAACAAGTAACATTGGCTGCCAATGAGGTTTCTCAAGCTGGCATAGCGCTAGCATCCAGTGCTACCGAGCAATCCGGAGCGGTTGAAAATACACTCCATGCATTGGAGCAAGTTACTGAACAAAGTCATAAAACCTCGGAGATGACACAAGGTGCCAATCATCTGATGAATGAAAATATTTCCAAATCCGCACAGTCACTCAAAACCCTGGTCGATTTAACAAATAATATGACACAAATTGAAAATGACAGTGATAAAATTGGTGAAATAATCAAAACCATTGATGAAATTGCATTTCAGACCAATCTTCTGGCACTGAATGCAGCTGTTGAGGCTGCTCGGGCAGGTGAGGCAGGTGCAGGTTTTGCTGTTGTTGCCGATGAAGTCCGCAATCTGGCCATGCGATCAACCGAAGCGGCAAAGAATACGCAGAATCTATTGAATAATACCATTGTTGGCGTTAGCAAAGCCTCTCAAGCCATCAAAACAATCAATGAGGATTTTAATGGCATTGTCGAATCTGCCACCTCAATTGGTGAAAAAACCTTTGCAATTACTGAAGCCAGCAAGGAACAATCCAGTCAAATTGAGCAGCTTAGGGCATCGGTATCAGAAATAAATGTAAGTATTCAAAGCGTGTCGGCCAGTGCGGAGGAGTCATCAGCAACCGCATCGGAATTGTTTAATGAGGCAGAGACCTTAAAAGCACATATCAGTGATCTTCAACGTATTATATCCGGAACTTAAGACACATGAAAGAATCTCAAATAACGAATCCGCATGCCATGTTTTTTGAAAAAGTGTTTGTTCGCAAAGATGTATCAAGTGATCTGGTTCGTCATTATTTACCACCAGATGTTGTCGATAAGCTTGATTTATCAACCATTCAATCAGTGAATAAGTCATTTATCAGTAATGATCTAAAAGCTATTTATTCTGACTTGCTTTGATGGCCATGAAACATTTTTTTATGGATGATTTGGAAACAAAAGTACCGGAATTGTTAAGTCTCCTGGTTGATCTGATTGAACAAAAAGATTCGGAAATTGAATTTCTGGAAACCCTGTTACGTTACCTCAGCACAAACAAAGGCTATGATGCAAATTGGCTAAAAACTACTTTCAAAGAAACATTTAAAGAAAAAGGAGAAAGCATTATGAATACTATCGCTGATATATGGATTGAAAAAGGCGAGGAAACAGGCAAGAAAATAGGCAAA
>Ga0272440_1004033_pt1 | contig 10678 bp, 23 predicted proteins | sample SSMMMBAug17_FD_192440 | JGI IMG/M metagenome (GOLD analysis project Ga0272440, IMG submission 192440) | Marine sediment archaeal communities from Little Sippewissett salt marsh, Falmouth, MA, United States - SSM-MMB-Aug17 | ecosystem: Environmental > Aquatic > Marine > Wetlands > Sediment ... | reverse complement strand
TGATCAAGTCGCGCTCAGAAAGCATTATCCTTATGGCCTTATTTCCCTCCATTTTTTCTTCATCGACATCTGGCGCGGCTTTTTTCACTTCCATAATTTCAAGCTCTATTTCACCGATATTTTTTCTTAGCTCTATAGATTTTGTGTCGTTTCTGATGCTATTCAGTTTTTGTTGTTCTGATTCGAGGTCAGATGATAATTGTATATATTTCTTTTCGTCTACAACAGGTAATTCTTGATTCCTGTGAAGTTCTGCTATTCGAATCGGTATAGCATCGAGTTCTTTGTTTAGGTTTGTTTTTTTTGTTTTGATTAGTTTTCTGGCTTGGTCAACAGTGTTTTTTCCCAGTATTTTTGGTATTTCTGAAAGAGCAGGGTTGTTTTGTATGATCTCATCATCGCTGATATCGCCGCATACATCCATTAACAATTGTCGCCTGTCTTGCCAGTTTAGATCGTTGAAAAAGAAAGCGTTTGAAATAATAGGTATGGTTTTTATGTCAATAATACCGCTTACAAACTTCTCGAATCTCCCTTTCTGCTCAGGTGATCCATCAATGAAATAATCAGTCCTGTGTCCGGAAAACGTTTTTTCAGGAGAGCCTTTTTTCCGAGTCCACAACTCTTTGTATATTTTTTTGAGTTTGATTTCTTCTTGGTCTACGATCAAAATCGCCTGCACTTCTATATCGAGATGATTGATTTCATAGCCATTTTCGTCAACAGGCTTAATTTGAAAATCAGCTTTGCCTTGACTGTCTTTGTTTGTCATAAGCCAGGAGAATGCATCATATATTGTTGTTTTGCCTGATCCGTTTTGGCCTTTTATTATAGCGTTATTTTCGCAAGATAGAACAAAGTTTTCAATTCCCTTAAAATTTTTGATTGATAGTTCTTTGAGTTTGATTTGTTTCATTATTTTGACTCCATTTTTTTGATAATTTCAGATATAGTTTCCTGTACTGTGATATAGCCGTTGTCTCCAGGAAGGCTTCCTGACATGTATATTTTTGTGTAGTTGTTTTTGTAGTGGTCTGTTTCTTTGATAGCGGTGATTCTGTTTGTGTTGACCAATATCTTTGTTTTTTCGTTGTTTTCTGTAAGTTCGATCATGGTTCCTCCTTAATATAGGTAGTCGTCACATCCTGCTTTGAAACATTTTCCGCAAAGTCTTGTAAGTTTTGCTCCTTCAAATGTTCCTACAGGTGGTACTGGACGAACACCACAACATGAACACATTTTCCTTTTTTGGGGCTTTCTTTCTTTCATTTTTGTTGTTACCCTGTTCGTCAGATCGTACCCAGCTTCTTTTGCTCTGCTATTCACAAGAAACATAGAGCAGTCAAGCTCTGTCGCGACATCCAAGGTTGATAAGCCTTTGTCTAATAAGGCGCACACTTTCTCAGTTGTTATGTCTTTTCTTATTTTTGGCATACCAGACCTCACTTTCTTTAATCATTTTTTGCCTAATTTTTTTGGGGTTAGATAGCCAGTCGATAGCGTTAGTAATTACACCCATTTTTCTCGCAGCTTCGACTAGTAAAAAAGCTCTTTCAATTCCAGGACGTTTTTGGCCTGTGGTGTAGTCACTAATAGTCTGGACAGTGATTACATCCTTGTCTTTGCTGAGTTTCCTTACAAATTCTTGTAGAAAACCTTTTGCTATTCGTTGTCTCAAACTCGTTCCTCCTTGTAGTAATTTTCGGTAAGTACTAAGTTAAAAAAATTAGTAATAAACATATTTCGATGCATACTATTGCACCGAAAAGTACAAGCTCTGTGATAATCGCTCTTAGTTCTTTTTTCATTTTAGATTCCTTTTGTTTTTGAACAAAAAAAGGCGCAAACAACAATCTTTTTTAGATTGCTAATTGCGCCTCTATTATCATGCGAAAGTGATCCCTTCCCCTGCTTGATAAGGATCACCTGATTTGAAAATAATTGGTCTGGCTTTTTCTTTTGCATACGTTGACAAGAAATCTGACAGGTAATTGCCGGATTTCCCTCCGCTTACGTACCCTCTGTTTGCTCTATCAAGGGTAATCGATATGTCCTGTAAAGGGCTACCATGCCAGGCGTAGGGATTTTTTTCTGTTTTTTCCCAAATCTGGAGGTAGGTAACTCCTCCGACTGGGATTTGTCTATCTCCATCCCATATTGTTACCCTACCGGTTTGTGTGTTTATATATCCGGAAACCTTATAGTTTCTCCAAATTATAGCCTCAGGGATTCCTCCTGGTTCGAGAATTAACCCCTGTTTCCAAAGGTTAAATTTCTTTGCTATCTTTGTTGCTTCCACAAGGTTTTCTGGTGTTATGTGTGAATCAGCCTGGATGGATATGCCGTTGCTTGTTATTTTTTTCATAATTTTGTCCTTTTCTGTGAGTATTAAACCCCCGTTGACATGAATTAATAAACAAGCAGTTTTAAGCCTTGCTTAGGGCTTTTGTTTAGATAAGCGCCTTTAAAGCCCTTTTCAGTTCTTCAACCTCGTCAATGACATGCCCGATATTGCAACAAACCTCGATGCAGGTTGATAGGTCAATTTCTTGCCCGATTTCGAACCCGTCTGTTTCCTCAATAATTCTGAAGCAACCTGTTTCAGAATTAATTTCTGTCCACCCATGAGTCCAAAACTCATGGCTAATGTTATCAATCCCAGGACAGGTCACAACGGCCAAAGGACGATCGTCCTGGTTAATTTCGTTGCCGACATCTTGTCCGACAACAAAGCTGCCATCTTTGTAGATGGCAGCTTTGTTTCCATATTCAGCTGTCAAATATTGAGCCAGTTCTCTTGGCCCAATATTTTCTTTAATTATATTCAGTTCTTTTTCTTCTTGATATTCATTCATGATTTTTCTCCATTTTTTATAGTTAATGTTTCCCTCATCGTTAAGTTCATACTACCCTAAGTAGTCGTACAAGTCAAGTATTATTTTACATTTTTTTTGGGTATTATTTTTATGGTTCATTATATATATGTATGTTTTTTGTTATTTGTAGAAAATGCTTGACATTTGTGGTTGTTTTTCTTACACTTGTGTAAGCTCAAACATAAACAAAAGGGAGGTAATTTTTGGAAAAACTAAAAATGTTTAACGTTAGAATTGATATTAATATCAAAAATGAGGCTAAAGCTATAGCAGCAATGAACGGACAGTCCTTGCAGGATTTTGTCAAAGAGGCTTTGCTTGAAAAAATCTCAAAAAGCAAAAATAAAAAAGGTTAGTGCTAATGACTCAACAAGGCTGGATAAAACTGCATAGGTCTGTCTTGGATCATGATTTGTGGTTATGTGAAAAATTCACGAAAGGTCAAGCCTGGATTGATTTAATTTTGGGTGCTAATCACAAAGACGGTTTTTTTTATGTGCGAGGAAACAAAGTCGAGCTGAAAAGAGGGCAAAACGGACGGTCAGAATTGACATTAGCGAAGCGTTGGAGGTGGTCAAGAGGCAAAGTAAGGCGTTTCCTAAATGAACTGAAAATGGTACACATGGTGGAACTAAAACGGGACACCAAAACGACCATCACAACTATTTGTAATTACGACAAATACCAACAAATCTGTACAACAGACAGTACAACAGACGGACAACAGACAGTACAACAGACGGACAACAGACGGTACACAAACAAGAATGTAGAGAATGAAAAGAATGTTAAGAATCTATGTCAAGAAACAACACAAACAGTCAAAGAGATAATTAATTATCTTAATCTAAAAACAGGCAAGAATTATAAACACACAACAGTTCCTTCTATAACGAGCATTAAGGCAAGGCTAAACGAAGGTTTTCAGTTGAAAGATTTCAAGACCGTAATCGACAACAAAACTTCAGCATGGCGTAATGATACAGAGATGGTCAAATATTTAAGGCCACAAACGCTATTCGGAGGTAAATTTGAAGCTTACTTGAATGAACGAATTTCCATTACAAAAAAATATGAAGACAATGGAAAATCTGATTACGAAAGATTAATGGAGAAAATATAAATGGAAATGCCAAGATGTGAAGATTCAGAAAAAAGTATCCTATCGGCTATCATTTTCGAAAGGGATGTTTTTTTTGAGGTTGAAACCATAATTGATGAATTTGATTTTTATTTTGAACGAAATAGGGTTATTTTTAAGACAATGGTTTTTCTTAATAATGAAAAAAAGAGTTTTGATATTGATTTGATTAGTCGTTATTGCAAAAAATATCTTGTGGTAGAGGCTTCTTATTTTGTAGAGCTTTTCAACCATCCGGTCGCGCTTAACCCTACACAGGTAGCGAAACAAATCAAAGAGTATTCATTACGCCGAAAGATAATAGCTGACAGTAATAATATTATGCAAAAAGCAATTGATGACACTAACAATATTGAAGATATTGTCGATGAGGCTCAGTCTAAATTTTTAGACCTAAAATTAAGCTCTGAAAAAGACGTTATATATACTCCTGATGAGATTAGGCACTCTACAATAGAAAGTATTAAAAACGCTCAAAAAGGCAATGGTTTGAAAGCTCTTAAGACCGGATTCAATGCTCTTGATTTGTGTATTGAGGTCTCAGGCTCAAAACTTATTGTTGTCGCTGGTAGACCTGGTATGGGCAAGACATCGTTCGCTATATCTATGATGAGAAACATGGTTAACAATAATCATTCGGTTGGTTTTTTAAGCCTTGAAATGTCAAAAGAAGAGATCGACATGAGATTGATAACAATCGAGACAGGTTTGAGTGAAAAAAAATTGTTAACCAAGGGACTCGTGAAGGGTAATGAAATGGGGCGTATTGAACATACTACGCAGCTAATTGCTGGCAAGAAAATATACATAAGCGATATCGCTCCTGCTACAATAGAAGACGTCGAAAGAAGATGCCGCAAAATGAAAAGGCTTGGTTGTGATATAATTTTTATAGATCAACTTTCATGCATCAAGGGTAATGGCAGGACCAGCCTTTACGAACTTTTTTCTGTTAATTGTAACAGGATCGCAAGGCTAAAAAAGGAACTAAAGATTCCGATTGTCCTTTTAACCCAAATTAATAGAGATGTTGAGAAAAGGACCGATAAAGCTCCTATTCTTGCAGACCTCAAACAAACGGGTAGCATAGAAGAGGATTCCGATATCGTGATATTGCTTTACAGACCAAATTACTATGAAAAAAGTGATGATTATAACTCTGATTCAAAAGTAGTTATTGAGGTTGCTAAAAATAGGCAGGGGCGGACAGTTGTTTTGGTTAACGACATAAAATGGGACGGTTCAAGAATGTTGTTTCACGAAAATCACAGGGTGACTTATGCATAATGGAATTATAGACGAGAGATTATTACAAGAGGTTTTGGCGAAATATAGTGACGAAGAAATAGAAAATCTTTCTAAAAAGATTGGTGGCATATTGAGGTTCTGTTCAGACAACAAAGCCATTTTTCTTGATAATAAATATGATGAAGCTGTTGTTTGGTCTTTGACATTTATTATGGGCTTTAGAAGATCTTTATATTACAGAGCAAAATTAAAAAAACAGGAGGAATAAAAATGGCAGGGATAAATAAGGCAATGATTTTGGGTAGGTTGGGTAGAGATCCTGAAACAACAACAACACAAGGCGGTTTAACTCTCTGCAAATTCAGTATTGCGACAAGCAAAAAAAAGAAGGACGGAACCGAGATAACATCCTGGCATAGATGCACAGCGTTTGGTAAAACTGGTGAGTTAATAGCGCAATATGTAGGCAAAGGGGATGAGTTATTTGTAGAGGGATCGTTGTCTTACGGTGAATACGAGAAAAATGGCAACAAAGTTTATACGACCGATATCATTGTCGATAATATGAATTTTGTTGGTTCTCGAAAGCAAAACACGCAACATGGGTATAATAATCAACAAAGGCAAGGTAATCAGGAATACACGCATCAGAGAGGCAATGGCTATAATCAGCAACCTATTTCAGATATTAACGATGATATTCCTTTTTAATTTTTGGAGGTCTTGAAATGAAACTGGAACCTTTTGAAGTTTGCGGTAGAAAAGATTGCAAATATAGACATGAAGAATTCGGGATTTGTGAGGGAGCAAACCCGAAACGAAAGAACGCTTTCGTTTGTGACTTCGCGGACGAGATAAGCGTTTGTGAGTGCGAGCTTTGTACAGGGATCAAGGAAAAATATTGGGGGATAATGAAACATGACAAATAAAAAAATAATAGATTGTATATACAATACAGAAATTGATTATGAGTTTTTATGCAAAGTCGACAAGGTTAGAAATAGCATTATCAAAATAGAAAAATTCATCAAAGAGGAATTTGATGATTCTCATGAACTTAAAGAAAGCTTGAGGAGTTTAAACCTATCGGTTATGTGGCTGATTGCGCTGGCTTCAAAAAAGATTGTTAAACAAAAGGCTGATAATATGAGGGGACAATGAAACAAAAATATAAAGACTATGAGTTTTGTAAGGATGTTGCTTGTGAGTTTTTTTCTGAAAAATCAGGATTAAAAACATGTGGGAAATAAGAGTAATGAGCCATTTGTGTTCCTATAGGTACTTAGAATTTACGAATGTTGGTGGTATTTATCGATGCGCTCTCAATAATTTTGATTGTTGCTGTATAACGAAATGCCCACTGAGGATTAAAAAAACTGAGATAAAAACTGATGGGATTGAAGTAATGGATTATGTTAACGGGATGCAAGGTGGAGTTTGACTTTGTTTGAAAAATAAGTTAATGTAGTATGTATGTTAACTTATCACAAAAGGAGAAAAACAATAATGAAAAACCTTGTTAAGCTGGAAAATAATGTTCCAGTAGTTTCTACGCTGGATATATGGGAAGGGTTAGAAGTTAAACACAAAGCTATTATTGATTTAATCCGAAAATATGAACAAATGTTTTCAGAGCTTGGAACTTTAGCTTTTGAGTTGCAGAAGTCAGGAGGAAGACCGACACCATTTTGTTTTTTGAATGAAGAACAAATAAAATTAGTTATTGTTTTAATGAAAAATTCTAAAACTATAGTAAAGTTGAAATACAATATATTATTAGGAAATGATATTATAAAAGAGATTCGTAATCTTGATAAAACACAAAAAAAGGAAGGATATGTATATTTAATACAAAAAGCAGACAATTTAATTAAAATAGGATGTACAATTAATCCCAAAGAAAGAATAGCCGCAATTCAAACTCATACGGGAGAATATTTTTTAAATATATTTATATCTAACAAAACAGTACACTATAAAGCCATAGAACGTAAAATGCACAGCATTTATAAAGAGTCCAGAATGATAGGCGAATGGTTTGATATAGATTATCAGTCAGCTAAAAAAATGATAGAAAGTTTTGTAGAAATACATGGCAAAACTTTAGTTCCCAATTTCAAACAACATCAAATTGCATCCAAATAAATTAATATGAAAAAATATAGCATCATATACGCAGATCCGCCATGGAACTTCAAGAGTTACGACGACAAAACATCATTGAGATCGGTGAAGCACAAATACAAAACAATGAAAACACAGAATATTTGTGACTTGGATGTTTCGAAAATAGCTGAAAGAGATTGCATATTGTTCATCTGGGGTACATGGCCACGACTACCAGATTGTCTTGAAACTATAAAAGCCTGGGGTTTCAAATACAAAACTGTCGGCTTTCTTTGGGTGAAAATCAACAAAAAAGCTCTTTCTACATTCATGGGAGGTGGATATTGGACAAGATCAAACACAGAATATTGTCTCATAGCTACAAAAGGACATCCAAAACGTATCAACAAGAGCATTAGGCAATTGGTTTTTGCACGAATTAGGGAACATAGCAGAAAGCCGGATTGTGTGAGGGAGAGGATTGTTGGTCTTGTTGGGGATTTGCCGAGGGTTGAGTTGTTCGCAACAGAAGATGTTGAGGGATGGGAGAGCGTTGGTCTTAATGTTAATGGGAAAACTGTAGAAAGTTTTTTGGAGGGAGGAATTTATGGGTCATAGATTAACACAAAAAATTTATACCTGCGATGTTTGCGGGGTCACTCCAGAAGATGGCGAATATATGTGGCACATGGGCAATGAAATTTGGTGTGAAAAATGTTGCGATACAGATAATGAAAAAATTAAACACGATGGTTGGTGCAAATCTACTTTAATGGACATAGAAGCACAGCGAGGTGCAAATGATTTAATAACTAAAAGTTGCCAGCCAAAGTTCAGATGAAAGGAAATGCTAGGATGAATTTTATAATCTGTTTCAAAAACAAAATTAATTATGCTTATAACATTGAAAAAAAAGTCGTAGTTGGCATGGATATCATAGAAGACATAAGAAAAAAGTTTAAAAAAAACATCCCTATCGACAAGATTTTTTTGAAGGATAGTTCTTCAAGTGGAATATGTTTTTATTATTACGTTAAAGATGAAAAGAACATAAAGAAAATTAAGCATTTCAACGTAAGAAATAAAATAGATGTGACCGTTCCTGAAAATTTTTTAAATCAGTATTTTAAGCTTAATTATGAGAAAGTATGTATAAACTTTTTGGGTATTAAAATATTGAGTAATATTAATGTAGTGTGGGCACTCGAAGCAGATTTGATTTTTGAAGATTGGTTGAAGGCTGGACAGCCATTAGATTGGAAATGTTGAGGATTTTTTGGAGGTGAAATATGATTACAGATAACGAAATTGACGCAATATTGAAGGTCGTTGGGATTTGTTATGATCAAACTTCAAAATTTAGAGGTGCGAATAGACGAAAATATTTTCTTGAGGATTTACACGCTGCACTGCACAACAAGCAAACTGGGACTATGGAAGGTGTATGTATCAGATGTTTTGGGACTGGTTATGAGCCAAAATGACAGAATACTTAACAATCAAATCAACCGGACGCAAAATATAAAAAATAATTAAAAAAGAGGTATGAATATGACATGTTGGAAGAAAGAACAACTCGAACAAATGCTTGAAGATGTTGTCAATGTGCTTGACTTGTCCGACATAGCTATTAATGAGCATGGTCAGATTGGAACCGAACCCGCGGAGCTTGTACGGCTCGTATTGGAGCAAAAGGACAAGGAAATAACGATGCTGAAAGCAGGCATGAAACAGACAAAAAAAACCAAAGAAATTACGAAATATTGGGACGAAGCGTTAAGTTAAGACTAATAAATGAGGATAAAATGAAATTGAACACGAAATTAATGGAAATAGCTATTTTGAGAGCATTACCTGAAGCAATCAACATAGAATTGAAAGGCAGAATGAAAAATCAAATCGGTATTATCAAGAAAGTAGCAGACAAAGAGCTTGAATATTTTCTGAAGGTGACAAATGCTGATTTGTTCAGCTATGGCAAGTTCATCGACAAATGGCTTGATATGACAGGTTGGCGTAAGAAACCATTGCATATAGTCACTATCGCTTCTTTTCTGCTCGAAATGCTTGAGAAGTCACAACACAAACATAATCAGAGGTTTTTTGATGCTTTGTTTAACATTTTCGACTATCATGAAAGAGCAAAAGATACTTACAGAGCTTGTTATACCTCTGGCGCGCTTGCTTATGAAAAGTGGGTTAGGGTTTTGGGTGAAATGACATGAACGAAGGAAAAATATTTGAAATAGATTTTTTAAAATCGGCTGAGAAATTTTGCGCTAAAATAAGGTTGAATGATCCTGCGTCATCTTTTGGAAACGGAGGAAACGGGCTTAGATTTTCGGCGCAGAATATCTGTGATGCTATTCTATATCAACACCCAAAAATGTATCTTATAGAACTGAAATCACATTTGGGGAAGTCGATTCCGAATAGTGCTATTATCAGAAATAAGAAAGACAAAAGGATATGGCAGATGGTTGATATGCACTCAACGCATTATGGAATAAGCTCTTTGTTTGTTTTCAACTGGCGCGATCTTGACAATATTACTGTTGCTGTTAGGGCAAGCTGGGTATTGTGTTATATCGAAAGAGGTATTAGAAAATCAATACCTGCCAGTGAAACAATCAAAAACGGTATTATTGTTCCACACAGCCTAAAAAAAACAAGATATCAATATGATGTACAATCAATTTTGTGATTGACAATATATTGTATGGTGTGTACAATATTTTTCATGAAACGATATAACGTACATCTAACTGATAAGCAAATACAGCGACTGAGAGCAGAAGCAAAAGAGTATTCTTCTACAGTCGCTGATTTAATTAGGCGTGCTATCAACTATTATTTCGATACCAAGGACAACAAATGTTAGTCAAGATTATCAGGATGGAAGAAAATCAAGAGGGGACGTTTGGTATCCTGGCGATAGATCGGAAAATGTTTTGTTTAACTTTGGAACTTCCTTGGAGACAAAACAAAAAAAATGAGTCCTCTATTTATCCAGGTTGTTATGATTGTGTTAGAAAAAAATCTTGGAAACATGGAGAAACGTTTGAAGTGAAAAACGTTTATAATCGGAAACATATTCTTTTTCATATTGGAAACACTATAGACGACACGAAGGGGTGCATACTGCTTGGAGATAAGATAGGAGAGTGGAAAGGCAAAAGGGCAGTTCTTTCAAGTGCCAAAGCGTTTACTCGTTTTATGTCAAGAATGGATCTTGTTGACAGGTTCGACTTAATTATTGAAAATTACTATCAATACGCTTCTTTTTAGGGTGCTATATGCCAACATA
>Ga0272440_1004032_pt1 | contig 10678 bp, 5 predicted proteins | sample SSMMMBAug17_FD_192440 | JGI IMG/M metagenome (GOLD analysis project Ga0272440, IMG submission 192440) | Marine sediment archaeal communities from Little Sippewissett salt marsh, Falmouth, MA, United States - SSM-MMB-Aug17 | ecosystem: Environmental > Aquatic > Marine > Wetlands > Sediment ... | reverse complement strand
ACGCGGTATCTATGGCTAAACTGGGGCCATGTAAATTCATACAATAGGACAATCTTCCTGCGGAGCAGCTATACATAGCCCCCGAACCACTGTATTGATTGATACGATTCAAATTTTGTTGATCAAAAACTGAGGATTGAAAATCAAACGTACAAATACCAACATAAACGCCAACCTGTTTATCCTTTAAATGGCTTACAGCTATTCCTGCATTTTCAAAAGCCTTCCATGAAGTTTCCAATAAAAGACGCTGCTGTGGATCCATTTCCTCTACTTCTTTAGGAGATATTTTGAAAAAGCCAGCATCAATATCCAAAAATGATTCATCCGATATAAAATTTGCCCATCGTGTAACAGTTTCTCCGGATTTATTGGATAAAAAATTCAAATATGGATTAATTTTCCATCGTGTTCGTGGTATTTCTTTTCTTCCATTTCTGTTAATGATTAATAAATTCCAAAATGAATCAGGACTATCAGCTCCCCCTGGAAAACGACAGCTCATTCCAACGACTGCTATCTGTGTGTCGGATTCCTGATTCCGGGAGCTGAATCTTGCGTTGTAATTGTTCGGTTCCAAATTTTGAAATAATGCATTTTGTATTTCTGAATTTAAGTAATTGGATAATGATTCTATATCAGGATAGTTGAACAGCACTGTTACAGGAATAGATAGTTGCAACTTGGATCTTAACGCTTTAATAAGATGAATAGCCATCAGTGATGTCAGGCCCATCGCTAAAAATCCGGTTTGTTTATCTTTGGGAATCAGCCGCCCCTGGGAAATTTCTTCAATGGATTTTGTAATAAGATCTGCTAAAAATTGTTTACGTTCTTGTGATGAAAGATGGGTTAAAGAATTTTTAACGACAGGTATTTCTTTGTCTTTCAAGGTCTTTATCAGTGATTTGGCTGTCGTTTGATCTTCATCATTCAATTTGTCCCAACGTATTTCAAAACCTGCGTGATCAAGAGTAGCCATAGATACTAATAATGATTTTTTTTCACTTTCATCACGCTTTAAGGTATCAACAATAAAGTAATTTTTAATGTTATATTCTTGAAAGCATTCATGTATGGATGCGGAAAGGACAGGATGAGGGCTTATTTCTACAAAAACTTTATAACCACCATGTATCATATCATTAATCGCTTGAGCAAATAAGACTCTTTCCCTGATGTGTTTTGCCCAGTAATCCATATTATAATCATTTTTATTACTCATTGCCCCACGATAGGAAGAATAAACAGGTATGGATGCTGGATATACTTGTATTGATGCCAGAGATTGTCTGAATTCTTCCAGGTATGGTTCGATGAAATGACTGTGAAAAGGAATATCTATCCTGAGCAAGCGGCTAAAAATATTTTTTTCTTCAACTATTGCAATAATTTTTTTAAGAACATCTTCATCGCCTGTTAAAACTGTAGCATTCGGGCTGTTAACAGCAGCGATACTGACTTGTTGACCATATTGACTTAAATAATCTTCCAATTCTTGCACAGGTAAGGCAATGTGGGCCATTTTGCCTTTACCGATTACCTTGTTTATAATCTTATTATGATGCAAAACTAAATGAATGGCATCTTTTAAATCTAAAACGCCGGCACAATGTGTCGCAGCAGCTTCGCCACCACTGTGGCCGATAATAGCATCAGGTTTTAATCCCCATGTACGAAGTAAATCAAAAAGGGCGGTTTGAATGGCAAAAATACAGGGATGAACGATTATTGATTGATCAATACGGGATATGGATTTTTCTTTTGTAATTTCTTCAACTATGGACCAGTTTGCATATTGACTGAATTTAGCATCACATTCGTCAATTTTTTGTCGAAAAACAGTTTCACTTCTATATAATTCTGAACCCATTGTTTTCCATTGAGAACCAATTCCTGAAAAGACAAAAGCAGTTTTTCCTGAAAATTTCATCGTTTTTTCTTTTGAATCCATAAGAGATCTCTTGTTCTCATTTTCTATTAACGTGAATGTCAATATGTTGATAAGCAGTAAGTCCAGAACTGTCATAAGCCATAATACCAAGAGTATAAGCTGGTACCGTTTCATAATCTATTGCTCTTACAGTAGTAATTTTTCCATTATCAGGATTAATTTCAAAAAGACCATCCTCATTACCATTTTTAATCGCGTATGTAATGGGGTCTCCATCAGGGTCTATCGCGTTTAATTGGGAAATAACAACAGATGATAATGGAATGTTTTCATCGATAAAAAAAGATTCCGGGCGAAATATCGGTGGTTCATTGATATCTTTAATATATATTCTTACATCACCAATGGTTGTTTTTTGGGAAGGATCAGATATCTCAATTTTTAAATGGTATTTATTCAGACGTTCAAAATCCAGTTGTTTAGTATTGGCTACATGGATTTCACCCGTTTGCGCGTTTAATAAAAAGGTTTGCCTGTCATTTCCGCTGATAATATCATATTTATAATTAGTGCCAGGTTTACCTTCCATTTTTATTCTTCCCACCAGGGTGTCATTCTTTGAATTTTCAGCAACAGAAAATGTCCACTCATAAATTTTCGATTTTATTTCTGTGGATTCTTGCTGTGTTTTGTTCAAACCCTTTTGTTTTTCCATCTTAAAAAATGTATTAAGGTCTATAAACAAGGCCGCTATTACAAAAAGACAAATCAGAATTGGAACCACTATTTTTTCAATGATCAAAAATCTGCGTGAAATATTTATATAGTAGTATAAAATGGATACTCCAATGGAAATCAATACATAAGCAAATAAGATAATAAATATGTAATCAAGCCTGGTAAAATACCTCAGACTGAATGCTGGCCCTATTATCAAGTAATAATGAAAAGCAGCAGAAAATATCAGCATTCTGATGATAATTCTTAGAGATAGTCTTTTATGTGGTAAAAAGCTGATTAAATAAGAAAGTAATAACAGCAAAATGACCGGAGACACGGTTTTTAAAATAACATTGTTGGTCTTTTTTTGAATGTACCAATTCATGTTAAATTGTGAATGATCAATACTTTTTGTGGAAGATATCTTAAATCTTTTTAAATCTTGAAAATAGTGCGTTTTATAAACATTCCATTTTGAGTTTAGCATTGCATCTTCAGGGGGATCATTTTTGCTGTATTCTATTTTGTCACCAATAAATATTAAATTAGAATTTTTGAGTCTTTTATGATGAAACCTTACATTGATCATATGGGTCTCAAAAGGGAAGTCATCAAAAGTAAAGGTCGTTGTAAACGTTGCCTTAACATGATACATGCGGAATGTAACATTTTCTTCCTCTTCTTCAAGGATGGGTGACCCAAGTTTAACAGGATTGACAGCATCTTCAAACACAATATCGGTTTCATTAAATTCTTCTTTAAACCTGAACCAAATCAGAAAGTCCAGATCGTACGTTGAATCATTAAAATTGATATTGACAATTTTGTTTAGCCGAACGCCTGTGTAAACGATATTGGTTTGCTGTATGACAATATTTCTTAAGGGAATAAAAGTACCTTGTAAGGCATTCATAAAGGGAAGCTTAGACTTATCAATATTTTCTTTAGATTGATATTGATAAAAAGCCGGTACAAAGTAGCCTTTTTTGTAATATCCAACTTCAAGAGGTTTAACAACATTGCCGTGTTTATCAAAAAAAATTGTACCTGAAACACCTTTGACCGCTTTATTGTTGTTATATATGCCAGCCAATTCATCTCTAATGGAATGTCTGCTTTTCCTTATTTTATCGCCTTTTACTTCAGATCTTCTGATGGCTTCAACAGCAGTTAAAGCAGCATCATAATAAGTGGCAGAAACCCATGTTGGCTCACTTTTATATTTTTGTTTATAAGATTTGATAAAATTAATTGTCTTTAATGAGCCTAATTCTTGAATGAATGGGGTAATGGCAAAAATATTATCTGAATAAAAACCAGGAATAGCTTTCTCCTGAGGAAAACGCTTTAAAAGGTTAAGAAAAGAGGTTGTTGAAAAAGAGTCCGTACCAAAAATTGTAAATTGACTGCCTGGATACTTAAGATAGGATATCAGTTCAACGGCTTCAGGAGAATGGGTTGCCATTACAATGGTTTCGTTATTTTTAATATTCCATAATTCCCTGCCGATGGCTTCAAGCTTTAGATTTTCCGCATTTATTCCCCATGAATGATTAATGCCAAGTCCAATATGTTTGGCTGTTTCTGTGAGTGAATCATAAAGGGTTTGCCCGTAACTGTCCTTATCATACATAACGCTGATGGAATCGGTTTCTAAAATTTTGTTGATGTAATACGCGATAAAAGAACCTTGAAAATTATTATCCGGTATGACACTAAAATACCATTTATGGTTAAATGTGACATTATTTGAAGTTGCTGAGCCAGTAATGGCTGGAATGCCATGTTTTTCATAGATTCTTCCTGCCGATAGAGAGCAAGAGCTTAGAAAATGTCCAAGAACAACCTGTATTTTATTATCGTTTGAAATGAGATTGGCAATGTTCATGGCATCAGTAGGATTACCAAAATCGTCGAAAACTTTTAGAATGATTTTTCTTCCATTTATTCCACCGGATTGATTCACTTCCTCCAGTAATAGCTCAATGCCATTAATCATGGAGATGCCATCATCTTTGCGTTCACCGCTCATACTCACTGCAGCAATGACAATATTATTATTTTCAATATATGCATTATAACCATAATAAGAAAAATAAATAACAATAGTGCATATGAACAATATCAAGAAAATAATGGCTTTTTTCTCTCTCATAGAATTTCCTGTACTAACAATAATACTGTTTTATTATATCGAATTAGTTTCTTTCTCCAAGGGACCAGTTTCGAATATGCTGTCCCCCGATTGCCATATTGTACCAATTTTTTACTCTGGTATTGACTAAAAAGATTCCCTTTTCATAAAAAAGGGGTGACACCACACATTTTTCATTGCAGAGGATTTTTTCTGCACGTTTGAACAAGCTTTTTCTTTTGTTGGGGTTCAGTTCTCTGGAAGCAGACTCAATAATATTTTCATATTCGTTATTTTTCCATCCAACGATATTATTACGATTAGAGGGATTAAAAAGATCATTCAACCAGTTGTTTGGATCAGGGTAATCTGCCACATAACCCAGTCGCATCATATGCCAATTGATTGATCCTGGATCTGAAAAAACGGAATAATATTCGTCAAAGGATAGACTTTTTACAACGACATTGATATTTGCATAATACAAAAGACAATCTTTGATAGCCCCGGCTAAAGCGTTATTGATTGGTGATTTATTGGTAATCAGGTGAATTTCAGGAAATCCCTTTCCCTCAGGATAACCTGCCTCTGACAACCATTTTTTTGCATTTGACGGTGAAAATTGAATACCAATGTCACTAAAAAAATTTTTTTCTTCCGGAGATTGGGGAACCGTAATTGTTTTACCCATTTCAAAACTTCCCCCAACTACCATTTTTATAATTAACTCCCTGTCAATAGCTGCAACAATAGCCTTTCGAACGGTTACATTATCTAAGGGCGGATTTAAAGTATTAAATAAAAAAGAATGAAAAAGAAATAACAGGACTTCTTTATATTGATTATGCATTTCCGGATTCAATTGAATATCTACAAGCTTTGAAGAGGGTAGATTTAAAAAACAACTGCCGATGATGTCTATTTCATTTGATTGATAAAGCAACAACCCCAGAGAGCTATCTGAAATAATATGATACCTGACCTCAGGAATAGAAACCTTTTTACTTTCAAAATAATCAGGATTTTTTCGAAGTATTACCACCTTACCTTTATCCCAGGCCACAATTTTGTATGATCCATTGCTGACTATTTTATCAACATCAGTCCACCTGTTTCCATATTTCTCAATAATATGTCTGGGGAGTGGCCTAAAAATTGGAAGACCTGCTAATGATGGAAAATATGCAGCAGGATGTTCCAGAGTAAACCTGATCTTAAATTTATCAATTACGTTAACGCCTATATCATCTTTGTCCTTTATTTCGCCTTGACATACTTTTTTTGCATTTTTTAAGATATGTAAAAGGAACGTATTTGGGGCATTGGTTTTAGGATCATTATTTCGTTGAATAGCCCATTCAATATCATATGCGGTTACTCGTTTACCATCTGTCCATAGAACATCATCTCTCAATACAAAAGTATAGTTAATGCCATCTGCACCGACAATCCATTTTTTTGCCAATTCCGGGACAGGTTCATACTTATCCCTTGAAAAATCCGTAAGTCCTAAAAAAAGTTGTTCGGTAATTTCAACTGAGTTTTGGTCAATGACAAGGCCTGGATCCAGGGTTGAAAAGTCTGCATTCATAGGCAGACGCAATGTGATATCTTCTACAACATCATTGAGATTAATTTTTGAGTGCAATCCCTCTTCTAAAAATACATAGTTATTCTCATTGGCAATCTTAAAGAAAAGGTGCTCATCTGATTGCTTGCTGTCTTTTGAAAACAAAAACTTGCCGGTTACGCCATTAAAATCATCAATCAGCCTCAAGGATGATGCAATATCAATGGGATTAAGTGATGTGCTTTTTCGAACGGCCATTTCAAGTGCATGAACAGCATCATACCCTAATGCAGCCCAGGTATCAGGTAGAACGCCATATTCATCTTGAAAATTTTTAACAAATTTTATGTTTTGTGATGAAGTACTCTTTGGATTAAAGACTGTTGGTACAATGGTATTATTTGAATGCTTTCCGGCTATTTCCCATAGTTCTTGAGAATCTATGGAAAAATTTCCGATAAATTTTTGCTTGATGCCCATTTGTCTTGCTTGTTTGATAATTTCTGCGGCTGCAGGAAAATCTCCATTTAAAAATATGGCATCAAATGATTGCTTGTTTTGTAAATCAGCCAGTTTATTCCTGAAATTATTTTGCCACCCAAAGTAGGTTTTTTGATCAACAATCTTAAGGCCATTTTTTATGGCTTCTTCACTAAAAAAATTTGCCAGATCCTGCTTATAACAATCTAAATCAATGAATAATATCAAATTGTTATATTTATTCCTTTTTGCAAAAAGGGCAATTTCGTGGGCAATGTATTTATTCGATGGAATATTTCTGAAGGTAAACTGTCCACCTTTTTGAGTGAAAGCATCGTGAGTAGCACCGGTTGAAATGAATAGTATTCCGCCTTGTTCAAAAGTTATGGACGTTGGAATTGCTGCAGAAGAGTAGGGATAACCGATAACAGCCCTAATATTAGAATTTTTTGCTATCTTGCAGGCAATCTTTTTGGCATTCGCAATACTATGCCCCATGTCGTAACTTACAACACGAAGGGATCGCCCCATGAACGATTTTCGTGTATTGATCTGTTTGGCGGCAAGTTGTATGCCTTCAAGAAGAAAATTCTTTTTCTGAACAGATCCAACAGCAGCAATAACAAATTCATTCCCGGGTTCTAATGCCTTTTTTGTTCTAAGTTCCTTTGATTTTGTAGCAATATCACAGGAAGCACAAGTAATAACGATAATAAGAAATATGAAGAAGCTTTTTTCAGGAATCATTATTGACCTATCTGCACAGATTCATTTGGGTTCATGGTGTTGATTGTCAAAGGCAGGTTATCATCTGCTATGTTACTATTGTTCGTATCATTGACATCGAAGGGAATACTGCCAATGATAGGTAATCCACTTTTCCCTCCGCCAATGATAATCACCTTTGCATTATTTGATTTCGCGAGTTCAAGTGATGCCTTAATTCCCATCCATTGTAAAACCTTACTATTCAAAGCGGCTGAAAGCTTGTTTAGTCCATTGGCTTCAAGCTCTTTACGTTCTATTTCTTTTTGCTCCTTTATCAGAATAAATTTATAGGCGTCAGCAAGATGTTTTTGTTCGAGTTTTTTTTGGATGGATTGATCAACAGCTTCTGGTAATGTAATTCGTTTGATAATGACATCGTCAATGATGATAAATTTTCTTTCAAGTCGTTTTATAGCTTCATTTAACGATGTTTCTAAAAAAGCCTTTTCTGTTGTGTAAATGTCTTCAGCATTTCGTTGACCAATTACTTTTCTTAAAACAGATTCTATTTCAGGAATAACAACAATTTGAACATAGTCCTGCCCGATTCTCTTATGAAGTACAGCCAGCAAATCATATTCTGGATAGTAACGAATGGAAATATCAATTTGGACATTGAGACCATTTTTCGTTAAAACAAAAAAACGATGGGCAACATGTTGAACTCTACAATTGTAAATATACATTTCATTATAGGGTAAAATAAAATGTATACCTTCACCATAGACCTTATCCACGACAGTCCCCCCCAAAAAAAGACTGTACATTACGCCAGCTTCACCTGGATATATGATAATGATTATTCTTTCCCATAGATAAACAGCAATGAATAGAAAAAGCAGTGCGAAAACAATCATAATTGAGATATTCTTTTTTAAATAATCTTTAAATTGAATCAGTTTCTTTTTCATTTAATTGAATGGTTTCCTTCAGTACTAAAACTGGGCACAGAATAAAAAAGTGTTTTTTATTATATTAACTGTTTGAAAAAAAATCCGTTTATATTGTTATACTGATTGATCAATAATTCTTGCAATTTCACTCCAGTTATCAAAAATAAAAAAATGCCCTCCTGAAAATTCTTTGATGTCAAATGCAGCGTTTGTAATATCTTTCCAGCATAAAGCGTCATCATAACGTGTCAGGATATCGTTTGTTCCAATCATAACCGTTATTGGCACATCGATTAAAAAATCAGGATTTTTATACTGATATGTTTCAACAGCTTTAAAATCTGCTCTTAGAATAGGAATAAAAAGCTCCAAAAGTTCCTTTTCTTTTAAAACTTCATCTGGAATTCCGCCAAGTTTAACAAGGCGCTCTATAAATTCCTTATTGGGAAGTTTTGATACATTTTTTACCTGTGCATGTATCGGTATTGACGGAGCATTATGCCCAGAAATGAAAAGATGCTCTGGTTTTGGCAACTTTTCATGGTAAATATTCAAACATAAGTGGTAGGCAATAAGACAACCCATGCTATGAGCGTAAAACGCATAGGACTCATTGAGTTTAGGCTTTATCTGATGAAATAAATCATCAGCCATTTCGCTAAGATTCGATAATAAAGGCGATTTGAATCTTTTTCCATGACCAGGGAGATCCAAAGTCATTGTATGAATATCAGCGGTAAAACAATTTTCTAACATTCTGTAAGAATAGTAACTTGCCCCGGCATAGGGCAGACAGAACAAATTCATGGGTAACCCTTAATAATCCTTTAATGATGTAAAATCAGTATCGTTTTAATTGATTATTATATAAAACATATTATGCATTAAATAACACGTCCACAAAACATATCAGCAGATCAAATAGCATCCTAATTATCAAAAAAAAATTATGTATTTATTATGATCAAGTATCTTTAAGATAGACCGTTCTTAACATTTATAATTGTTTTATGTCAAACAGAATCTTTCCTTGCGTGTTTATCAATGTTATGGTAGACGCAAAAAATCATTTTAAATGAATATCTATTTTTTTTCGAACGTTATGATTTTCTATTTGAATTTTCTAAATTCGAATGACTTATATTCTGTAAATTCAAACAATGCCGTTATTATTTCAAACGACGCTGTTCATATTTGGAGTCAATATTAAACAGAAAAATGATTTCATTCATCAAAAAAAACGTATCATTCTTTTTAAATACCACCAGTATAATTTTAAGGGAATCTATCGGGATATTAAACGGTATTGCTTCGATCAATGATTTTATCAGAACAGGTTATCTTGATTATATTCCCAGACCAGAAGATTTCTTCATTGTTTCTTATCCAAGATCAGGCACAACCTGGATGCAAATGATTCTTTATCAGTTAAGCACAGATGGAAATATGGATTTCACCCATATTTCTGAGGTTTGTCCGTGGTTTGATCGAATGTTATTATTTAACATTATGAATGGAGATGATCTTGAAAAACTTCTTTCACCAAGAATTTTTAAAAGCCACCTGCCTTACAAATGGATACCCCGTGGGCCATGCAAATACATTTATATTGCACGCGATGGAAAGGACGTCGCTGTTTCCTATTTTCACTTTTATCAATCCCACCTTAACTTTAAAGGAAACTTTTCAGAATTTTTTGATCAGTATTTCATGCGTGGAAAAGTACAGTATGGCTCATGGTTCAAGCATGTTTCTGGGTGGAAAAAACACGAAAAAGATCCTGATGTTTTATTTTTACAATATGAAGATTTAGTCAATGATTTGCAGTCAACACTTACAAAAATTATTGAATTTTGCGGATTTGATGTTCCCGAAGAACGAATGCCTGAAATTATGGAAAGATGTAGTTTTGCATTTATGAAACAGTATGAGAATAAATTTGATCACATTTCAGCCGTTATCTGGGAAAAAGGATATAAACAAAATTCATTTATTAGAAAAGGGAAGTCAGGTTCTGGAAGTGACTATTTTACCAATGAACAAAAAGACCTTTTTAATAAAGAATTATTTAAATTGAAAATAAACTGGATATGAATTGAGTGTAACCAAAATTGCCGGTGAATAAAATACGCTTCTCATAAAGTCGGATATTGTTTTTCTAGCCCTGAAAGGGCAGCAACATACCAGCCCAGGGCAGCGCCCTGGGTAAAAATCAAGCA
>Ga0272440_1004031_pt1 | contig 10680 bp, 8 predicted proteins | sample SSMMMBAug17_FD_192440 | JGI IMG/M metagenome (GOLD analysis project Ga0272440, IMG submission 192440) | Marine sediment archaeal communities from Little Sippewissett salt marsh, Falmouth, MA, United States - SSM-MMB-Aug17 | ecosystem: Environmental > Aquatic > Marine > Wetlands > Sediment ... | reverse complement strand
GCAATTCCGCTTGCTAACGCGCGCGGCTCTGAAAATTTCGGCAGTTTTTAATCTGAGCCGCGCGCGTTAGCAAGCGGGACTGTACTTGAAGCAAATATCAATGTATCGGAAAAACAAAATCCTGCTTTATATTGGTTCAAGTGCAATTCCGCTTGCTAACGTGCGCGGCTCTGAAAATTTCGGCAGTTTTTAATCTGAGCCGCGCGCGTTAGCAAGCGGGACTGTACTTGAAGCAAATATCAAACAGGCTTTCCGAAGACGCACAAAAGTTAGGCTAATCTAAAATTTGCCCGAAGGGCACTATGTTCTAAGAACGAAACCAATTACAGAGGAGGAAACTTATGACAAATGCCACATTACAAGCACTTGATGGGTTAAGAGATTTATCAATGCTGAAATGGTATGTGATTCCAATGCTTTCTTTTGTTTTCTATATTTATACAAAAGAAATAAAGGAAGCCAGACACAGCGGCAACTGGAATGCTGTTTTTGCTGGTGCTACAATATTTGGCGTAGATTTTTTCAACGAAACCTGGAATAGTTGGGTGATGGTTTTAACCAATCGCTCCGCGTTCTGGACAGCTCCGGGGGATACGGCTCTCAGAACAATGGTGGGATGGAATATTGAAATAATGTTCATGTTCAGTCTTATGGGCATTATTTATTATCATACACTGTCTGAAAACCAAAATGTCAAAATACTGGGATTATCGGAAAAATGGTTTTGGGCCATTGCTTACTCAGCATTTAGTGTTTTTATTGAATGCTTTTTAAATATGGGAGGCCATCTGGTTTGGGAATATTCTTTTTGGGAACGTTCATTTAAGGGCGTGTGGCTAATTTTTTTAATTGGATATTTTCACTTTTTCTGTGCCGCAATATTTGTTATGTGGCTCAAAACAAATAAACAAAAACTGATAACCCTGGCAATTATTTATGCTGTGCCTGTCGTGATGAATATTTTGGGATTGGGAATCTTTAAATGGAATTATTGACTATGGGTTTGATTTCGGTTGTTGTTTGAGGGCAAACACAGGTTTGCCCCCATAGATCGCCCTTGAATATTAGTATGATTACGATTATCGTTCGAGAAAATGACTTCTATATGCCAAAAATATATAACCATTTCCTTAATAATGCATAAACTGACCTGTCTCAATTAAAGCTGTCCGCATATAAATATCGGGGTATACCATTGGCCCAATATGATTGCCTGGAAGAATCGTAACTGTCCTTCTGGTGAGATTCGGATTTGTGCTATTGTAATACTTGTTCCAAAACGTATTTCGATGTTGATCTGTTATTTCAGAAGCCTCTCCGGGCAGACAGGCATTTGTTGGATGAAACACGAAATCTGATGCCCCAAACATGACAACAATATGTTTTAAATGTGAAACCGGTGCCACTGAATGATCCGCCAATACAGTACAATCACGCATGTCTCTTATGGGACGAAAGGGCTTTAGAATATGACAGTGGCTGGAAAGACAGGTTGAGGGCGACCTCAATGAATCACCAAAGGTTCCGGATAATAGTCCAAAAGCAGCTTCAAACACTTTAAAAAATTCTCCGGTAAATATCCCTTTGGCAATATTGCCACATTCGACTAAAAAATAGGATAATAGACAGGTTGTTTTGTCAACCCGGGTGATCCCCCAGTTAAAGTAACCGGCGGGTGTAATTTGAGCCAGTCCGACAATTGAACCCGGATAAGTACTGGCGATACGTCTGGCCAGAAGCCCCCCATGAGACCATCCCATTATTGTTAACTGTGATGAAATTGGAAAGTAACGTTCGACATTTCTTTCATTGGCTTCCTGATTATCTATGAGTACTGGCATTTCAGTTACTTTCTGATAATTTTCAATCCGAATACCATCAGGTTCAAGCAAGTGACGTGTCATTTCCATCAAAATAACAATTTTTCCAGAGTCTCCGCGCCAATTGGCATCTTTCCCAAATGGGGTATCCACAACCGGTACCACGACAATACCAGATTTTGAATGCAGTGCCAGTTTAGACACAAATTCATAAGCAATTTGAGGTCGTTGCTGCTGACCATGAATCAACAAAATGACATTGCCATTGACCCGTCCCTGAGCCAGATGCTGTCTTTTTTCTTCAGAAGTTCTGACATCATAGACAACTGAATATGATGATATTTTTTCCTGGTTAAACTGGATTTGCCATTTTCTTACAGCGGGTTTTTGAGGCATCTTGCGTTTAATTGCCATTGCAGGATTTGTAATAAAAATGACCAAAATCGTTATCATTGTTAGTGTTTTACATACTGTTTTCATAATGTTTTCCTTTCTATTTATGTAAATTCATTATTGTCATTCCTGTACACAGGCAAAGAAATTACAAAAATTGTGCCATTATTCCCTGTTTCTGATACAACAATGTCCCCATGATGATCTTTGATAATGCCATAGCTAATTGATAATCCTAAACCAGTGCCTTTTCCAATATCTTTGGTTGTAAAAAAAGGATCAAAAATTCTAGGAAGTTTATCTGAAGCAATGCCAGTTCCTGAATCCTTGATTGATATTTTGAGATCTGTTTTTACTTCTATTTTGATTTCAATTGTGCCCGATGCGTTTGTATCCAGTATAGCATCTCTGGCATTTGTCAGCAAATTAATAAAAACCTGTTCCAATTGATTGGCATCGCCTTTGATACCGGGAATCCTTTCAGGAAATATTTTTTTGATATGAATACTTTTTAAACGAAGTTGTTCCGATATCATGGATAAGGCATCTTCAATGATCTGCTGAATATGAACTGGTTCAAATGACTTTCCCTCCGATTGCCTGGAAAAAGTTCTCAGATGATTAATGATATGCATCATTCTTTTCGTATTTCGAGAGAATAGCTGCATGTCTTCCAAAAGTTTATCATGGTCAAGTTTATTCTTTGTAATACTTCGTGATATTAATTGAATGCCTGTATCAATAACCATCAGCGGTTGATTCAACTCATGTGCAATGCCAGCCGAAAGTTCACCGATGGATGCCAGTTTGCTTGCCTGAACCAGTTGCGCCTGAGTTTCTCTGAGTTTATCACGAGAAACTGTTATTTTCTTTAGATTTTCGGCCATTTGATTTAAGGACTTTGCCAGTTTTCCAATTTCATCTTTTGTCGAAATATTGACTCTGAAATTCAGATCACCGGTTGCCAGTCTTTGGGTTGCAATCATTAATTGTGAAATTGGTTTCATCAAAGCACGACTGGCAATAATCACTGTCGCTATGGCAACGATTATTGCGACAATCATCCCTGAAATCATCAATTTTTTAACTTCTTCCAACAGGGTGAACATATAGTTATGATCTTTTTCTATTCTGTCATTCACTCTTTTCTGCATTTCGAAGAGTGATTTTTGAACGTCTTCTCGAATTTTCATTACAGTATTTTGCATGAGGATCAGCGTATCACTGGTATCATCAAGTACTCTTTCCTGTGTAACATAGTTGGCTATGTAACCTTTCAGGTGTTTAATATTTTTAGATAACTTTTCAATTGCATTTTTTTCTGATTCGCCGACAAGTGATTTAAGTCCTTCACATTCCGCGACAACCCTTTCCAATGGGACGATAACATCATTGACAGTAATCGCTTTGTTGATTAAAAACGTGAAAGACTGGAACGTTTCCCTGAATATGCGACGAATAGCAGCATAGTGATTCATTACCAATAAACGTTGGTCTTCTGGAATTTTTTTTAAATGGCGTTTTAAATTAAAAATCTGTTTATAAGCATCAGAAAAACGTTTTTGGGTTAAATCTCTCAGTAAATATCTCAGGTCTGAATCCGATTGCGCAGATTCTCTTTCCATGTTGTCAAGCAACACTCTGATCTCAATAAAAGAGTCTGAAAGATGCTGTTTTTCATCAAGAAACTGTTCTAATGCGATACTCTTATCAATTAGATGGTTCATATGATTTAACACATCAGAATATTCAATTTTTTCCCTGTGAATATACAATTCAAATGAATTTTTTGTTTCTGTCAGAATTCTGGTTATTCGCTCGCTTCTTTCCCTGACAGGTGTTTCAAAGGAAATAACAGTATTCAGGGCTTGCTGTATCTTGTAATAATTTCTAAATGTAAACAGACATAGCACAATTATGATTCCAATTAAGAGGACAAATCCAACATTACGAATGGTTTTAAAAGACATAGCACTTCTCTATCTGAAAGTACAATTGATTAGACTAATTGGAAAATTTTAAATAAAGGGATTCAATAACATCTCCGGCACCATAGAATTTTTCTTTTGGATCAGGTTTTCGACCAGAAATTTCATACCGCGCAATGCCAAACTGATACTTTTCATCGGGACTGAATTGGATATCATCAAGATTTCCAGTAAAAAGTAAGCGTTTAAACTCAATGGTCCATTTTTTTTCTTTCCATTGTCCTTTTGCCGCAATATCTGCCCGGCTTTTTGTGGGAATAGTATTGATAAACATTGGAAGATTATCACCACGATATTTTATTGGAAATTCAATGCTTTTGTAGGCTGCTGAGCCATTATCGCCATTTCTTCTGGAATAATAGGTATACCCTTGCTTTGAAATAATTTTTGCTGAATTTGGATGTTTGGTCATTGAAAGTGAACAGATTTTATCATCTGCAAATCCCATAGGATCTGTTCGACAGGCTTTCCAATACCATACGTCTGTGGTATAAGCATTATCTGCATAAATGCTCAAATCACTTATATTGAGATCCATACTCCATTTGAAAACAAAACTATCCTCTCTTTCCGGGCCAAATACATACATTTTTTTTTGTTTATCCCACACCAGATTTCGATGGTTTCTAGACTCGTCTTCATCGGAAAATGTGACTAAAAAACAGATATGATCATCAGTGTATACTGCTTTTAAGGTGATTTCCAATTTTCCAATATTTTCATAAACAATTATGGGGGATGCTTTTTTCCATACCGGGTCATCGGCAATACCATCAATTTTTGGAGAGTTACTGACTTTTTGGGCAATAATCGTTTTGTCGGCATGTACCTGTAAACATAATCCCAGGCTGAGGATTATGGTAATCAATAATTTTATTTTCATAATTATCCTTATGGTTATAAATAATTTGTGTCGTGTGATACTTTTAGCACGTTTCGATGAAATATCAAGGAATAATATTTTCCATATTTCCAGTAATCAGATATATATCATACGTTATAGAAGAAAAAGAGGTAATACAAAAAGAATCATCGTTAACATGTATTGCATTATCCACACCAATATTTTCAATGATTGAAAAATTATCAACAATTGCAGAACAAAAATAACTTTTCCATAAAGATAAACCTCTGTGCGCAATCTTCAGTTGGTTAAGCGGAATATTACTTCGTGTTTTTTCTGCCTGATAAGCAATGACAGGCTCGCCATTATTATCAAACGTAAGACTGCAATAGTTGCCGCAATAACAGGATTTATCAACAGTAAAGGATTGCCATCCCATAGATGTTTGTTCTGCATATTTTAAAACATTATTCCGGTTTCCATATGAATTTTGTGTCACATAGTATGCAACAGCCATTTTTTCCTGATCTTTATTCCATGCAGCGTGAATATAATCAACATGAATATCTATATCGACCCATTGTGTTTCCCAGTGATCCTGATACGTGCGATAAGCTACCCGAAGGCCACGATCATTGCCGGAAGTATCGACAAAGTAATAAAATATGTGAGGTATATTGGTGTTGTCAAGGGCGATAGAACAATGTTCACCCGCATTGTTTTGTTTGTTTGAGTTTTCATAATCGTTACCTTCAACAACTTCATGTGTCGGTAATGAGTCTAAATTATCAGGCGAACATTGAATATACCACAGATCCGGATAATTATAATTCATACTGTCACAGCCTTCATATAAAAATTGAAAGCACATGTGAATCGTGTTTGTCGAATCGACGATCATGTCTGATGAATAGCCTGCAAGACCATTATTGATTACCGGATTTCGTTCAACTTGACCCATAGAAATTGTGTATTCCTGCCATTCATTGTTTTGATACTGGCTCAACATGATATCTGATTGCTCTGTTTCTCCGCAAGTTGGAAAGCTGCCGCCCTGATACATAAATACAGGCATAAGATTGAGTGTCAATCCAAGCTGCATATCCCGGCAATGATCAACACGAACAACAGATGGATTAATCATCGTATTTTTCTCAGGTACAGAAGCGATATCAAATTTCAGGTAGTTTATAAGATAATCCCCATTTCCAACAGATGAAAAATATGCCAGATGAAGTTGCCTGTTTTCTATGATTGATTTGAGATTTCGCTGATATGCCAATTTTTGTGTATCAATTAAGCGTACACATTGGCATTCAATTGATGGGTCGTTATAATAAAGTAATTGTGCGGATTGGGTGGACGCACTGTTATTATGCGCTTCATCGCTGCTGCTTTCGCAGCCAGATATGACGCATGATAAAAAGATGATCGCTATGATTGTTGCTTTCATGGAGATTCTCCTGCCGAATGGTCATGAAAAAATAATGCTATATTTTTCGATGGTTACTGTCAATCATTTTTTTTGTAAAATGTCAGGTCATACAATAATGTATTGACAATGATGAAATATTAAGATAATTGCTTTTCATTTTTCTGAATGTATGAACAAAAACAAATAGAAACAACCCATGTTAATTAATATCAATCCAGAAACACCTCAATATCGGCAACTTGAAATTGTGGCCGATGTTTTAAAAAAAGGTGGCATTATCGCCTATCCGACAGATACCTATTATGGTATTGGTTGTGATATTATGAATAAGAAGGCAATTCAGAAAATATACCGGATTAAAAAACGTTCAGAACAAAAACCCTTTAGTTTCATATGTTCCAGCCTGAAAAATATCAGTGATTATGCAAAAGTCTCAAACTATTCATACAAAACCATGAAACGACTGTTACCCGGTCCTTATACTTTTATTTTGAATGGTTCGCGTATGGTGCCAAAAATCATGCTCACCCGAAGAAAAACGGCTGGTATTCGTGTGCCCAATCATTCAATTTGTATTGAGCTGGTTGAAATGCTGGGCAATCCAATTATCAACACCAGTGCCACTGCTTCTGATGATACCATATTTTCAGATCCATCACTGCTGCACGATCATTTTAAAAATCAACTGGATATTGTCATTGATGGCGGTATCGTGCCAAATCAACCATCCAGTGTCATCTCTTTGATTGATGATCAACCAGAAATTATACGTCGGGGTGCCGGTGATGTCAGTATGTTTGAATAAAAATCAATTGCAGGATTTATCCTGAAATACAAAATACAGGAAAAAAACATGACACAAAATAATCAGTATCCATTATTTCAAAAAAAGATGGCAGATGAAGGCATTCAATCTTCAGTTATTGAAGCATTTCAATATTATTATGAACTTCTGTTATCAGGTGAAAAGGGAAAAATTTGTGAGGATGAAATTTCCAAGATTGTGGCTGAGGAGCTGATGCAACTTAAAAATATGGATTATTCCGATGAGGGTCAGGCAGAATTGGACAAAACAGTTGTTGTTAAACTCAATGGTGGATTGGGCACCACGATGGGACTGGGTCAGAATATGGCAAAATCATTATTACCCATCAAAAATCAGCATTCCTTTTTAGAAATTTACTTTCATCAAATTCAAAAATACAAAGCTGCCATGCAGATTCCTTTAATTCTGATGAACAGTTTCAATACGCACGAAAAAACAATGGATGCATTAAAAAGTATGGGAAAAGAAAAAGATGTCGCGTTTTTTCTTCAAAATAAATATCCCAAGGTGGACCAACAAACCTATGCACCTGCCCATTGGCCCAAAAATCCCAGTTTAGAATGGAACCCCCCCGGACACGGTGAAATCTATTCTGCATTCAAAAGTTCGGGCATGCTCGAAAAGTGTCTGAATATGGGAATTAAATATGCATTTATCTCCAACTCCGATAATCTGGGTGCCACTCTCAATTTGTCCATACTGGGTTATTTTGCCAGTAGTCAGTTGCCATTTGTGATGGAAGTTGTCAGGCGCGGGCCATCAGATACAAAAGGCGGGCATTTGGCACAATACAAAAAGAATGGACAGCTGATATTAAGAGAAATCACACAATGCCCTGATGACGAACTTGATTTTTTTCAAGATATCGAACGTTATCGTTATTTTAATACAAACAATTTATGGATTAATCTCGAAATACTGGCCGATTACCTGAAACAATACAGCTTTGTTCGTCTTCCTATGATATGCAACCCCAAACACCTCGATCCAACCGATATTTCAAGTCCTGGCGTCTATCAACTGGAAACAGCAATGGGAAATGCCATTTCTGTTTTTGAAAACTCTCAGGCCGTTGTTGTGGATCACAGAAGATATATTCCTGTTAAGAAAAATGAACAATTACTTGCTGTATGGTCAGATTGCTATCTGTATGATGCGGAGAACAGTTTGCATCCCAATCCAAAACGTTCATTGCCGCCAATAAATATCAGTTTGGATCCAAAATATTTTGCCCATTTTGATCAGTTTGCCAGACGATTTGAAAAAGGAACACCTTCGCTTGTAAACTGCGAAAAATTAAGAATTGTGGGTGATGTCTGGTTTGAATCCGGAGTGGTTCTAAAAGGTGAAGTTGCCATTGAAAATTATTCTGATCAACCCCTGTTTATTGCAGCGAATAAATGTATTGAAAATGACTGTATTGTAAAAAAATAAATTCGCGTCATATTTGTTACCTTTGTTAAAATGCGTCTGCTGCCTGTCAGAGACATTATGAAATGAAAAACTGAGGTGCTTATGTTCAATCCAGAAGTACAATTGCATCAAGAGGCCCTGTTACGACAAAATCGAATTCTTACAGCAGTGAATCTTGTGGCAGAAAAATTGCTGGCATCATTTCAACCGAACCAGTTGTTCCCGGACATTCTCAAAAAGTTGGGCACTTCAACCTGTGCTTCAGCAGTGTTTCTGTATAAATGGCATGCCTTTAATCGAAGTGCAGAGCTGTACCATGAATGGCAGTCTCCTGGAAGCCCATTTATATGTCAATCCTTTGATATCAGTATGCTTAAATCGGAACATGCCCCCTTAGAAAATTTGTTTAAAAGGCTCGAATCAGGGGAATATGTGAGTGGTACAGCATCTGAATTTTCAGAACCGGCTCAACAATTTCTTCATGAATTAAATATTTCATCTGTATTGGTTCTCCCCATAAGCATTCGGAAAATATTATGGGGGGGTATTGTTTTTTTGAATCACATTGATGGTGCCTTTTGGGATCAATCCGAAATTGCTGCCTTACAAACAGCAGCCAACTATATTGGGGCATCTCTCAGACGAATGAATATTGAGCAGGAACTTCAAACCGCCAAAAACAGAGCCGAATCTGCCAATCGTGCAAAAAGTGAATTTGTTGCCAATATGAGTCATGAATTGCGCACCCCGATGAATGCCATTATCGGTTTTACTGAAATGCTCAGTGATAAAATATTTGGAGATCTCAACGATAAACAGATCAAATATACCAGCAATATTCTGGCAAGTGCTCGTCATTTAATGGATCTCATAAACAGTATCCTGGATTTATCAAAAATCGAAGCCGGACGTATGCCATTGTCATTGTCGCGATTCAGTATTCGTCGCGAATTACTGGAAGTGGATAATATTATCAAACCGCTGGCGGTTCAAAAAAAATTACGCATTCAATTGTCCATTGAGGATGATGTTCCCTCCATTTATGCCGATCCAGGAAAATTCAGACAGATTTTATATAACTTACTCAGCAATGCCATTAAATTTACACCAGATCGTGGTGAAGTCCATGTGATTATCAAGCCATCTGAACCGCCAGATAATCATGATTGTTATACAAAAGAGGGTGTTTTGTTTCAGGTGAAAGATACAGGGATTGGTATATCACCAGAAAATCTGAAACGAATTTTCAAAAAGTTTGAGCAGGCAGATACCTCCTATTCTCGAAAATATCAGGGCACCGGTCTGGGATTGACATTAACCCAAAAACTCGTTGAAGCATTTGGCGGACACTTATGGGCTGAAAGCGATGGCAAAGATTGTGGCTGTACATTTACGTTCTGGATTCCCCAGATTGTCAAAAACAATAATTTATATCATCTCAATAATTTAGATCATCTCAATAGTATGGACTCGTCCGCTTAGAGATGTACTAAAAACATCTTCTCTGTTTATTGATATTTTTCGTATAAGGTAATTGTACTGTAGAGACGTAGCATGCTACGTCTCTACTCGACCATATTTTTTTGTACAATCAAGATAAAGTGAGCCTCTTATTTTAAGACAATTCTTAGCAATCTTTGATTGATTTAAAACTTTATCATTGATTTTTTGTATTTATGCGGTATAGTGAAAATAAAAACAATTGAGGAGCAGTGTAACCAAATGAATAAAATCCTTATTATACTAGTGATTGCCTTAACGTGCTTAAATGTAAATTATACACGCAGAAAAAGAAACAGTTAACGAGCGACTCATTAGAGTTGAGGAAACCATTAAAAATCGGCATCCTTCATTCTTCAGTTAACACTTTTATCAAATCTTAATGTTCTTTGAAAATTTATTTTTTTAATTTTTTTTAATTTTTTTTTAAATTAGGTGTCAGATTTTTAATTTTTTTGTGT
>Ga0272440_1004030_pt1 | contig 10680 bp, 5 predicted proteins | sample SSMMMBAug17_FD_192440 | JGI IMG/M metagenome (GOLD analysis project Ga0272440, IMG submission 192440) | Marine sediment archaeal communities from Little Sippewissett salt marsh, Falmouth, MA, United States - SSM-MMB-Aug17 | ecosystem: Environmental > Aquatic > Marine > Wetlands > Sediment ... | reverse complement strand
TTATTACTGTTGAGCAATTTAAATTTAGCCAGTTGCGCTTTCAAATTATCCGACTGTGCGGATAATTGCGTTGCCGCAGAGGCGGTTTCTTCACTTTGAGAACTGATATTCTGAACAGCGGTATTGATCTGCCCCATGCCTTCATTAATTTGTCCCATTGCCTGGGTTTGCTCTTTATTGGCCACAGAAATTTCACCCATAATATTTTTAACCTTTTGCACGTTTTCTACCACGTGTTCTAAAGCAGTGCCGGTTCGTTCGGCAATCTCAACGCCATCAGTGGCCTTTTTATTGGAATTATCAATTAATTCAGCAGTTTCCTTGGCCGCCTGTGCACTTCGGCCAGCAAGGTTTCTCACCTCTTGAGCAACCACAGCAAAGCCCTTGCCATGCTGTCCAGCTCGGGCAGCCTCAACCGCAGCATTCAAGGCCAGAATATTGGTTTGAAATGCAATTTCATCAATGACTTTGATAATTTTTGAAATATTTTGTGCAGATTCATTAATTGCATTCATGGCCAGACTCAGATTTTTCATTTCAGACTGCCCTGTGCTGGCAGCATCATTGGTTTCTGAGACCAGTGTATTGGCCGTGTTTGTATTGTCAGCATTTTGACGTATCTGCTGATCTGTTTCATGTACACTGGCGGTGATTTCCTCAACCGAGGCCGCCTGCTCCTGTGAGCCTTCAGCAAGGTTCTGGCTGGCGGAATTCAATTGTACAGCCGATGCAGACACATTATCTGAAACATCTGCAACTTCTTCCAAAATTTGATTCAACGCGTTCAGGGTTTTGTTGATGGCATCCTTAATCAGGGCATGATCTCCTTGATAATCTCCGGTAATGCTTTGTGTCAAATCCCCGACAGCCATCTTTTCCAGAACAGTCTGCGCTTCTTTGATGGGCATCAGGACGGCATCCAGGGTATCGTTGATCCCTTTTACTATTTTTGAAAAATCACCCTGATGTTTACTGACATCTGCTCGGGTATCCAGGCGGCCTGAAATGGCGGCATCGACAAGATCGTTGGCATCAAGTACCAGATTGTTGATCGCATCAATACATTGATTGAGATTGTCATTGAGTTTCTGGAAATCTCCCTTTGCATCATCAGTAATTTTTTCAGGAATTTCACCCCGGCTGATCATGTTAATATATTTTTGAATACGATGTAATGGTGTTTCAAAGGCAACAACAATATTATTAACATTTTTAACCAGTTCATGATAGTTTCCTGTGAATGCATCTGCATCGCCCCGCTTACTGAAATCACCATTATTGATACCATTTATAATTTCCACAATGGCATGATTAATGGTACGTTCGCCGCTGACATCCAAAATAAACTCAATGGCGCCTGTCACCATGCCCTTGTTATCTCTCACAGGGAATCCGGTATAACGAATGGGCAGATCTTTGCCTTCTGGATCAGCAATTGTATCGGTTGTAACAGTCTGCTGGGTTGTCATGGCTCTGTTGCAGGCGCAATCAGGCGTCTGGCAATGACCTGTTTTAAATAACGAATAACATTTTTTGCCAACAACCTCTTTGGCAGACAATCCGAGGATATTCAATCCGGCATGGTTTAAATATTTAACATTATAGTCTTTATCAATCTCCATGACAGGTGTGGGCAAATTGTCCAGGTTGTATAACAACGCGCGTTGCCCCAATACCATTTCATTTAAGGCATTTCCCAAATTGCCAATTTCGTCCCTGCTGTCCATTGTCAGGGTTGTTTTTTTGTCTCCCTGACGAATCCGATCAATAAAATGACCCATGCGTTGAATGGGATTCATGATACCATTGGCAATAAATAATGAGATCAGAACGATTATGACAATTGATATCACAACAATACCAATAATAATTTTCTGCATCAAATGAATCGGCGCAAAGGCTTCGCTATAATCAATTTCGACAATCAGCGCCCAATTGCTGTTATATACATTCAAGGGGCAATAAGCAGATAAAACAGGATTGCCATTATAATCATCAATGAACCCTTTGCCACATTCCCCTGCAAGCGATTGACGAGACGCGATGGTATCCACTTTTCCCTTTGATGGATTTTGAAATGAGGCCTCAACTGAGTGAAATGTTGGTTCTAAAAAGGAATCTGATCGCATGAGCTGATCCGGACCCACCAGATAGGATTCACCGGTTTCACCCATGCCGGCCCGCTGCTGCATAATATGATTGATTGCATGTAAAGATAATTGAAGGGCGACAACCATTTCAACATTGCCATGATTGGCAATGGGTTGCGCAATAAAGGCTGCGGGTTTACCTTTGCTTGGTGCATAGGGTTTAAAATCAGCAAATCCAAATTTTCGTGTCTGAATCACTTGTTTGACCAGTTGGCCAAGGTTGGAACTGGCATATTTGCCATGAAGCATATTGGTTTGATAGTCTGCTTCCTTTGTCGCTGTATAAAAAACAAAACCATCTGGGTCGATCAAAAATAAATCGTAATAATCATAAGCTTCTATAAAATTTTGACAATAATCTTTTAATTGTCCTTCTTTCTTGTGGGCAATGCTTTCTTCGATGGCTTCGAGAGAAACAATGGCCCAATTCAATCCCTTAATTTCCAAGGGTTCATACAACACCAGTTCAAGCGTATTCGATTCGTTAATATAAAAAGCCCATCCTTTCTGACCATTCAAAGCGGTTTTTACATATTCACAGTTAGCGGTGTCTCCCAGTTTTCCTTTTTTAATGGTACAGTTGCTGCGAAATTGACATTCACCATTGCGTTTTCCCACCAGATAGGATTCGCCGGTTTTTCCAAAACCTGATCGGTCCTGAACAATCTGATCCAGCATTTTTATTGAAATCTGAATGGCAATAACCCCCAGGTAATTTTTCGCTTTATCATGGACAGCGGATGCAATAAATGCATTGGGGGAATTATCTGATGGGGGATAAGGTGCAAAATCAGAAAGGGCAATATCTTTGTTTTTGGATTGATAAAAAACCTTTGCCAGGCCAGATTTTTTTAATAGACTGGAATTGACATTTTGTCCCAGGTCCGATTCTTTTTCAACTGAGTAAATGATATCGCCATTGGGGTTAATCAGAAAAATATCATATACATCCAGATCTTTTTTCGATTCCTCAAAAGTGACACCAAATTCCTTATCTGCCTGAATCCAGTTTTTTAGACCGGTTTTTTTGTTATCTTTCACAAAGGCCTGATTGATTTTGTAAAGTGCCACTGCTGAAAAAGGATTTTCTTTCATCACACGAACAGAATTTTCAAGGGAGCGAAACCATGCTTTCAGTCGGTTCTTTTTAAGGGTTTGTATGGTTTGTAACCGGTTGCGAGTTTCATCTGTAACTGTCGCAATGGATCTGGTCAGTATGCCGAGATCCATTTTGCGTTCATGAAAAAAGCTTTCAATCTCATCCTTTTTGATTTGTCGAATACTCTCCAGTTGCATCATGGATTGTTCTTCCAATGCCTTGCTCGCATTTGTTAAACACAGATACTCTCCAATCAACAGCGGTACAATACCCATCATCAAAAAAGCTGCGATCAGTTTTGTTTTAAGGCTTAAATCTTTGATTCGTTGAAACATAATAAAATCCTTTCTTTTAGCGGATTAAATAAAAAGTACAGAAACACACATATAGTGTATTTCTGTACAATCGCCTGTTTTAAAATTCGCCAAATCCACGTTCATCAGTATCCAGCGGCAGAATATCTTTAGGCGATAATTGTTTTTTGGCTTGTGTTGACACAGGGGATGTTTTTTTGGGAACCATTTGCTGATGTCTATTTGTAACTGAGTTTTGATTGATTGAAGTCTGCCCGGATGAATATCGATTCTGTTCAATTAACTGAAATTTGGCCAGTTGGGATTTGAGATCCGCTGATTGTGATGTCAATTGCGTGGCAGCAGATGCTGTTTCCTCACTTTGCGAGCTGATATTCTGAACCGCTGTATTAATTTGTCCCATCCCTTCGTTAATTTGTCCCATGGCATGAGTTTGTTCTTTACTTGCGGTTGCTATCTCAGCCACCAGATCCTTAACTTTCATAACATTTTCCACAATCTTTTTCAGCGCTTCCTCAGTACGACCAGCAAAGTCAACACCTTCATTGACCTTTTTGTTAGAGCCTTCAATCATCTCCGCAGTTTCTTTGGCCGCTTGCGCACTTCTGCCCGCAAGATTACGCACCTCCTGGGCCACAACCGCAAAGCCCTTACCATGTTGACCGGCGCGAGCTGCCTCAACTGCGGCATTCAATGCCAGAATATTTGTCTGAAAAGCGATTTCATCTATAACTTTGATAATTTTGGAAATATTTTGAGAAGCACTGAATATTTCTTCCATTGCATTGCTCAATTGCTGCATTTCAGTCTGGCCAGTGGTTGCCGCCTGATTGGTTTCGGAAACCAATTGATTGGCAATATTGGCATTTTCAGCATTCTGTTTGATTTGCTGATCAGTTTCATGCACACTGGCGGTGATTTCCTCAACCGATGCGGCCTGCTCCTGGGCACCTTCAGACAGATTATGACTGGCAGATGTCAATTCTGTAGCAGATGCAGCCACATTTTCTGAAACATCACCCACCTGACTTAAAATATCGTTCAATGATGACAATGTATTATTGATAGCCGTTTTAATAATGGCATGATCGCCTTTATAGTCACCGGTAATGAATTTCTGAAGATCACCATTGGAGATTTTTTCAAGGACTGTCTGGGCTTCTTTAATGGGCATTAAAATGGCATCAAGGGTGTCGTTAATCCCCTTAACCACCTCAGCAAAATCGCCCTGATGACGACTGACATCTGCACGGGTATCCAATTGCCCATCAAGAGAGGCCTGTACCAGATTTTTGGTATCCCTGACCAGTGAATTGACTGCATCAATACACCGATTGAGATTATCATTGAGTTCTTTAAAATCGCCTTTGGCTTTTTCTGTAATGGGCTCTGGAATTTCTCCGCGACTGATCATGGCAACATAATTTTGAATGCGTTTTAAAGGTGTTACAAAGGATTCAACAATATTGTTTACATTATCAACCAGCTCTGCATAATTACCTGTGAATTGCGATGAATCTCCGCGTTTGGTAAAATCGCCTGCCGCAATGCCATTGATCATCTCTACGATGGCCTGGTTAATTTTTCGCTCGCCACTGACATCAAGGATGAACTCAATGGCACCCACAATTTTACCATCAAGATCTTTCACCGGCGCGCCTGTGTAGCGAATGGGGATATCCAATCCTGTTGGGTCCGCAATGGTATCATCGGTAATATTCTGATCGGTATTCATTGCGCGATGGCAACAGCAATTTGATGTTTGACAATGGCCGGTTTTGAAAAATGAATAGCATTTTTTGCCTAAAATGTCTGACATGGGCAGGTTAACAATATCCCGACCGGCTTTGTTCATATATTTGATATTGTATTCTTTATCAATTTCCATAATGGGCGTGGGTAGATTTTCAAGATTATTCACGAGTTTTTGCGTTTCGGCGACCATCTGGTTCAAACCGATGGACATTTCACCGATTTCATCTTTGCTGTCAACATTGAGCGTGATTACTTCACCAGCCCGGATGCGCGCAATAAAAGCGACAACTGATGCAATGGGTACACTGATACTTCGTGCGATAAACCAGGAAAAGAACAGGCCCAGGGCAATGGCGATAATGGTGAAAAGAATATTAAATTGTCTGGCATTGACCAATTCGGATTCCATTTGATCCTTCTGACCATGTTCAATTTTTTCAGTTATTTTACGTGCATTGCGTGCGGCAGTTAACATTTTATTCAATGCATCGTTTTGTTTCTGGGTGATTTGTGTCAGCATTTCAAAGGATTCCTGATAATGCGTAATAGAAAGAGCAATTTCATTGATTTGGTCAATATTCACTTTATGATGAAATCGGGTTTGAAGGTTTTTGCATAATTCAATGATTTGTTTAAGATTTTTTTCAACAATCTTATAATGACTGCGATCTTCAGTCATAATGTAGTTTTTTTCATTCTGCCGCACGGCCAAAAACCATTTGATCAGGCGATTGGCATCATCCGCTTTTTCAATTTTATCATCCAGATGTTGAATAAACTCATTTTGAGCATCAGCCATGGCCTGTTTTTGTTTCTGGCGAATCCCATTAATAATATTCATGGTCGCATTGGCAGCCTGTAAAATCTTATTTTTATCCGCATCATTTCTGGATTTCAGGAAATTTAATACCGCGTTTTCGTAATTTTTATATTGAACAATGATCTGACTGGCCAGTTGAATATTTTTTGGATCAGTAAAGCGATTCTTTAAGTCAGCGGCCAACGATAGCAATTTTTGGTTCAAAGACTGCCATTTTGATAACACACTGGTATTTCCTTCCATCAGGACCAGCCTGTATCCTTTGGCTTCAAGTAAAAATTTTACCAGTCGGTTGGCATCATCGGCTTTGGAAAGCCGCTCATTGAGTTTGGACAGATTTTTCGTTTTAATTTGTTCCAGTTCTGTTTTCTGACTGTCGCGGATGGCCTCACATTCTTTTAAGGTCATCTTAGCTTTATCGCGCATGGTTTGAATCAAACTGTTTTTCTGATCTGCCAGGGTGGTATAGGACACAAAATCCTGATGATATGCTTCTGCAGCAGAAATAATGTCGTTCATTTGGTCGATATCCTGTTGACGCTTGAACCGATTTTTTGTCTCGTTGGCGATTTGAATGAGGTGGTTATTCAGTTTATTCAATTCTTGAATATATTTGGGATCATGCCGCATAATATAATTTTTTTCTGCCTGTCTGGACATTGAAACCAGATTGTTCAGTTCTTGCGTACCTTCAAGATTATGAACCCGATTGGTCAAATTGGAAAGGCCCCTAAGCCCCATCCAGGACACGGCTCCGACTAAAATCAAGACGATAATAAATCCAATAAAAATTTTGGTTTTAATTTTTAAATTATTGAAAAATTGCATTAAAAATTCTCCTTAATAATTAAAGTTAGTTAGTTAGTAAGTAAGTAAGTTTTCATGAACTATGATTATTCTGTTGCTTCCTTGCCGGTGATTTCCCGAAGTTGATCAATATCAATATTATTGGTAGACAGAAGTTTGGTTAATGAGATAATAAAACTGACCTGTTCCTTACGTTTGCCCATCCCTTCAATAACGCCATCACCCTTTCCATATTTGGGCGGTTCGATATTTTCTTTTGGGATTTCCAGGACATCTTTGACTCTGTCTACCATCAGACCGGTGGGGATCTCATCAATTTCAACCACAATAATACAGGTGCGGTCATCATAATCCTTTTTGGGCAACCCGAAACGCAATCGGATATCCATCAGGGGCACGACTTTACCACGTAAATTAATAACACCGGTAATATAGGCAGGCATATCCGGTGCCGGAATAATGCGTTGATTGGTCACGATTTCAGTAACAGACTCTATACAAACGGCATATTCCTCAGTTTCGACCTCAAACGTAAGGTACATGTCTTCAATGCTGTCCTCATCCTCAATTGTTTCAACAACACGCTGGTTTGTATCAGCCATCAGGCCTCCTTATCGTTATGGTGATCATTGTCACCTGATTTTATGGATCACAATTAAATGTCATCCAACTATTTGGGTTATATACAGAACGTATTCACAACTTTATTTAACCATTTATCGCTTCTGACATATCATATTATAAGAATATGTAAATAAAAAAACAAAAAAAAATGAATACTTAGCCTGTTTTTTGATGTTTGAGAGGCCATTCAAAGAATTATTGAACATTTTGGAAAAAATACTTGAACCTTGATGAGAAAAATGTAATAATTATCTATTTTTCAAATAAGAAATATCAAGACAGTCCATGGGATAAATCTGTTAAGTGGATTATCCGGTTCCGGACGCAAAAAAAGGAGAAACTGAATGAACATTGCAACCTTAGTTGGTCTGGTTTTAGGTTTGGGAATTTTAATTGGTTCCGCTTATACATCCAGTGGCGGCGACCTGATGCGCTTTATCGATATTCCCGGTGTTTGTATCGTTTTAGGAGGTACATTTGCAGCGACATTTATTTGTTATCCACTTAAAAATGTAATTGGTGTTTTTGGCACCTTTCTTCAGGCGATGCAGGCAGATGAATTGCCAGTTGTGAATTATATCAATTCTGTAGTGCGTCTTGCCAAGACAGCCACACAAAAAGGGCAGATTCAACTTGAAAAGGAACTGACTCAAATTGACAACTTCTTTTTGCAGGGTGCAATTCAAATGCTCGTTGATGGCTACAGCAAAGATGAAATCAAGAGTATTCTCGATACGCGAATCGAAAACATTTATGAACAACAAATGAATGGCGTTGAAATTCTGAAACAGATGGCAGGATTTTGTCCAGGTTTTGGTATTATTGGAACATTGATCGGTCTGATTAACATGCTGAGTGCCATGGGAACTGACATGAGTGCCTTAGGTGGGGCAATGGCTGTTGCATTGTTGACAACCCTGTATGGAGTATTTTTTGCCAATATCTTTTTTGTGCCATTTGCAGTCAAGGTTGAAGGCAGGCTCAAGGAACGTATTATATTAATGAACGTCATTCGTGATGGTATCCTTTTTATAAAAGATAAAACCCCATCCAGTATTGTTCAGGACAAACTCAAAGCATATACTGCGCCAGATAAATGGGAATCTGTCAAAGATGAATCTGAATAAGAATAAATAACAATTGATGTTCGAGAAGGAATGTAGGGGCGAATGTCATGTTCGCCTCAAACAAAAACCGGAAACAACCCTAATTTTATTATCAGGAGTATCCAGTGGGACAAGATGAATGTAAATGTGAAGAGTGTCCGGAATGGCCGCTATCCATGGCTGATATGATGACCAATCTGCTCTGTTTTTTTGTTTTGCTTGTTTCCATTGCAAACTTTGATGAATCAAAGTTTGAGGAAGCTGCCAAAGCAATGGGAGAAACGTTTGGCGGACAGGTTTCTCAAGCCACTGTGACAGAACGACATGTGATGCAGTTTGATAAGGAGCAGAGTATTCAGGCCCTTAAAGAGGCATTACGCGCATTATTTCGGAAAAATGAACAAATCTATACCATTAAAGAAAATTCAAAAGGCCTGTTAATTACCATTCCATCACACAAAATCTTTAAACATAAACAAGCAGACTTTAATTCGCGTGCCCAATATAATCTTGAGCGCATCGCTATTGTCATGGAAAAAATCAAATTTCCGGTACGAATTGAGGGCCATACTGATGACAGTCCGCCAAAATCGAAAGTATATTCTACCAATTGGGAATTAACTGTTGCCCAGGCATCGGCAATCAGTCGATTTCTTATTGATCATGGCATGCCGATTAAAAATCTTACAGTGATGGCCTACGCTGATAACTGCCCTTTGATTGACCCCAATGATGCGAAAGACGCTGACGCGAAAGACGATAAGTCGAAAAAGAAAAAAAAGAAATCGAAAAAGGCGAAAGCCAAAGAAAAGCAAAAAAATCAGCGGATCGAGATATATATCTCTTCTCTCGTTCCAGAAGAAAACTTGTAACAGGAGATATCTATGGGACAGGATGATTGCGTATGTGAAGAATGCCCTGAGTGGCCATTATCAATGGCTGATATGATGACCAACCTTTTATGCTTTTTTGTGTTGTTGGTATCCATTGCCAATTTTGATGAAACAAAATTTCAGGCCATTTCAGATGCCATGAATGAGGCAATGGGGGGTGAAGACAAGAGTGCCATGTTCAGTGAGTCAGAACAAGCGGCTTATGAGCTTAAACAAACCATTCAATTAATTATGCAAGATTTAAACGTTTTGTTTGATGGCGATAGAGATGTCAATTTGGAATTTCGTAAAAATTCAGTAGCAATTAATATTAAAGGTAAGGATTTTTTTAAACCAGGCCAGGCCGTATTCACCAAACGCGCCTACGATGTTTTAGAACGTGTTCGGGGCGTCATGGAAGGTATCCCTTTTCCTGTTACTGTTGAAGGGCATACCGATAATGTACCCATAACATCAAAGCTATACCCATCAAATTGGGAATTGTCAGGAGCCCGTGCTGCGGCTGTCGCCCGATATTTTATTGAGCGTGGATTAGACAAAAATGCGGTTCGCGTCGTTGGAAGAGCCGATACTGTGCCCATTGCATCAAACAAAACCCCTGCCGGACGCGCGGTGAATCGACGTATAGTGATTCTGGTTGCACCATCCTAAATTGTGGGGGTCGGTCGGATCAAGATAACCTTCCTAAAAAGCTGATATGATCGTCTAAGGCGTCAGTGATTGTCCTCATTTCAAATGTTCGAGTTGAGACTTATGTTCTGCAAAGCTTCGCGAACAGGGCTATTCAACCTTTGAATCCGCATCAATGACTGACAGGGCGTTGCCCTGGGTCTTGTAGAGACGTAGCATGCTACGTCTCTACAGTACAATTACCTCAAAACGAACAATGGGGACGTTATTTTCAGAGCATTCCTTATTAATAATATTTTCCTTGAAAAGTTCATACGCAAAGTGTTAAATAATAGTATTATATCAAAACAATTCTTTTAGGAATGCTCGAAAAATAAATTCCTCATTTACTTATGTGCCAAGAACGTGTAGGGGCGAACCTTGTGTTCGCCCATCGTACATAGGAACGAAAGCGTTATTCGTTCGAGGGCGAACACAAGGTT
>Ga0272440_1004029_pt1 | contig 10681 bp, 8 predicted proteins | sample SSMMMBAug17_FD_192440 | JGI IMG/M metagenome (GOLD analysis project Ga0272440, IMG submission 192440) | Marine sediment archaeal communities from Little Sippewissett salt marsh, Falmouth, MA, United States - SSM-MMB-Aug17 | ecosystem: Environmental > Aquatic > Marine > Wetlands > Sediment ... | reverse complement strand
TCTTTATCTCTATTACAATTTAAAAAAGCAAAAAAGGAAAATATAGAACTAAGAAAAGAATTACATTACAAAAAAAAGGCACTTTATAAATTTAAAATCATATCTGCAGAAGTAATCTACAGAAGTGCTGATTCTTGGTTTTCTTCTATTACAATAGATAAAGGCTGGCATGATGGAGTAGAAACAAATTTTCCTGTTATAAATACAACTGGACTTGTTGGCAGAACTGTAGAATCAAGCAGAAACTACAGTAAAGTTATGCTTATAATTAATCCTCAAAGTAACGTAAGCGCAGAAGTAATAGAAACAAAAGATAAGGGCATATTGCAAGGGAGATCCGATTTTAAGCTTTACTTAAAACACATTCCTCATAGCGCTGTAATAAAAAAAGATATGACAGTTTACACATCAGGATTTAGTAATACTTTTCCTAAAGGAATACTAATAGGAAAAATAAATAAAATAAAAAAAGAAAAATATGATCATTTACAACACATAGAAGTCATTCCCTCTGTAAAATTTTCTAAACTAGATAAGTTATGGGTAATTATTCCAAAAAAGAAATAATAATTAATATATGTTTTTAATAAAGTTTAACCTTAAACAGTTTTTATTACTTTTATTACTATTCTTTTTACAAGGTAGTTACATTTGGACATTACCAAGTAGTATAATAGGACTAAAACCAAATTTATTATTAATCTTCTTAATATTGTTATCACTATCAGAAGATATGAAAACAGCTATCTTATGGGGCATAATAATAGGACTACTTATTGATATTTCCTCCACCCCTCACTTGATTAATACCTTTTGTTTCCCTATATTAGCTTGTTTAACAACATTGTTTAAAAATGATATTTTTTATAATAAAAATATTATTTCCATAATTTCTGTAGTAATAGGTACCATAATCTGGATTTTCATTTACTTTTCAGCAACAAGAATTATATTTAACATTGACCTAGGAATTAATTTCACTAGTATGATATCTATTGTGATTTCACATGCCCTATTAACTCCCTTTATGATAAAATATATTTAAAAGGAGATTTTTATGATTACAACACTTACATTAAACCCCGCATTAGATACAACTCTATATGTAGAAGATTTTATCCCTGATGATTCCAACAGAGTTCTAGATACCCAAAAAGATCCTGGCGGCAAAGGACTTAACGTTTCAAGAATTTTACATAAATTAAACAAAAAAGTTTCTACTATAACCTTCTTTGGTGGCCACACTGGCAATGAAGTTGAAGAGCTTTTAAAAAAAGAAGGGTTATTCCCATTTACAATTAGAATTTCTGAAGATACCAGAAACAACATTACAATCACAAAAACAAACCAATTCCGGCAAACACGACTCAATCAAAAAGGGCCTAACGTGTCCAATGGTGAGTTTGAAAGCCTACTAAGCATGGTAGAACAATTAGGTGATAACGCTAATATTTTTGTGCTTTCAGGAAGTCTGCCTAAAGGTTTGAAAAGTAACGTTTATAAAGAAATCATCATATTACTTAGAAAAGTAAACAAAGACATCAAAATAATCTTAGATGCAGACAAAGACGCTTTATTGACAGGACTAACAGCTAACCCTTTTTTAGTAAAACCTAACATTCACGAAGCTGAAAGGCTACTATCTAGAAAAATATCAAATATACACGATCAGATAAGGGCCATTAAAGACATAAGAAATCTAGGATGCCAAATTGTAGTAATGTCTAGAGGCAGTGAAGGACTGATTGCCTACAATGGAGAAGAAATAATAGAAGTCAAACCCTTAAACGTTGAAGTAAAAAGCACAGTTGGTGCTGGGGATGCCTTAGTTGCAGGCATTTGTTACGCATTAGAAGAAGGAAAATCTTTTTCAGAAATTTTAGAATTTGGAGTTAGAGTAAGTGCTGCTAAAGTTATGACACCAGGAACCGGAGTTTGTAGCTGGGATGAAATTAATAAAATAAAAGATGCTCCCGAAATAATAAGGAGGAAATAAAAATGAATATGTTTAGTGTTTTTTTCAAGGGAGGATTTATGATGATCCCCATAGTTTTAGCTTCTATTTTAGGGCTAGCAATCTTTTTTGAGCGCTATAGCATTTTAAAAACAAATAAAAAAGCCTCCTTATCTTCTATGAAATATATCCGAAATTTCTTAGATCAAAAAAAAATAAAAGAAGCATATCAATTTTGCATAAGCAATCCTTGTTCTATCACTAATATTTTGAAAAACGCCTTGAAAAATCATCAAAAAAGTTATCAATTTATTAAGGATTCAATTGAAAGTACAGGAAAATTAGAAGTAGCACGCTTAGAACAAAACTTAAACATCCTATACACAATAGCCACTGTTTCTCCTCTAATGGGATTCCTAGGAACTGTAATCGGCATGTTAAAAGCTTTTCAGAAAATTGCTGCATTAGGAAGCGGAGTTAATGCCTCTATACTCGCAGGAGGTATCTGGGAAGCATTAATTACAACAATAGCAGGCCTTGTTGTTGGAATACCTCTACTAATAGCTTATAACTATTTAGTCGCCAAAATAGATCATTTTGTATTAGGATTGGAAGAAAATTCTATAGAACTCATAGACTTAATAGAAGATTATAGGAATTAGTTTACAAGAAACTATTACAAATATGAATTTCTCCCAAAAAAATAAGTATCTAAAAGGAATAGAACAAGCAGCAATGACTGATATTGTTTTTATCCTACTCATATTTTTTCTATTAACATCATCTTTTGTCGTGCAAACTGGTATAACCATAGATCTACCTAAAACAAAACACATGAAACCTCTAATAGATCAGGATATCATTGTAACAATAGTAAATAACGGTAACTTAATCTACCTAAATGATAAAAAGATTCCAAGATCAAAATTATTTGAAACACTAAAGAAAAAGATTGCTATTAATTTCAAAAAACTGGTTATTTTTCGCGCTGACAAGAACATTCCTCTAGGTAAAATAATAAGTATAATGGACACAGCCAAAAGAGCCGGAGCTTTAAAAGTTGCTATTGCTACAAGAGAAAAATAATGCCAAATGTCTTTTTTAAGAAAGCTATTGTTAAATCATTTCTGTTCCATTTAATACTATTAACGTTATTAGCAATTATTCCTTTTTCTCCTACTTTAAAAAAAATTGAATATTTGGAAGTCTCAGTCATAAAAGGACCTCCTACCAAGATACCCCCAAAAGCTATTAATAAAAATATTAAGAAAAATAAAACTACCTCTAAAAAACCTAATAAACCACAAAACCACCAAATAAAAGAGAAAAAAACTGTAACAACAAAAAAAGTAACTCCTATAAAAAGGAAACCTAAAATAATAACTACCAATAAGAAAACGAACAATGAACCTATAAAAACACCTACAAACAATAAATATACAAATACAACTGATACACCTACAACCACGATTACAACTACTAATATCAATCCCACCCCAAAGAAACCTTCAGGTGACCTCAGAATTTCTGGTCCTATTTCTCAACGAAGTGTAATCTATGAAATAAACCCCGAATATCCTTTATGGGCTACAGAACAAGGTATTGAAACAGACGTAACCTTGAAATTCTGGGTAAATCCAGCGGGAAAAGTTAAAAAGGTAAAAATCGATAAAAGGTCTGGATACTTTGAACTTGATATCATAGCTAAAAACGCCCTAAAACAATGGCTATTTAACTCTCTAGATAAAAATGCACCTCAAAAGGATCAATGGGGAATCATAGTAATAAAATACAGACTAGAATAAAGGGTGTTGCAAAATAAAACTGAGTTTGACGAATCAGCAACTTCTATTTATCATACTGCTCTATGAGTAATAATGAAATGGATAAGGTTTATGACCCTAGCAAAGTAGAAAAAAACTGGTATAACCAATGGGAAAACAATGGTTTTTTTTCCCCAGATCCTAGCAAAGAAAATAGCTTTTCCATCGTAATACCACCTCCAAATGTAACTGGATCTTTACATATTGGACACGCTTTAAACAACACTCTACAAGATATTCTCATCCGTTACCATAGAATGGCCGGCTATTCTTCATTATGGATTCCTGGAACAGACCATGCCGGAATAGCGACTCAAAATGTCGTCGAACGTGCTCTCGCAAAAGAAGGAACTAGCCGTCACGATTTAGGTCGTGAAAAGTTTATCCAAAAAGTCTGGGAATGGCGAGAAAGTTATGGAAAAAGAATTCTGAAACAATTACGTTATATGGGGTTTTCATTAGATTGGACCCGTGAACGATTCACCATGGACAAAGGCCTAAGTAACGCTGTAAAAGAAGTTTTCGTAAAACTATACGAAGAAGGCTATATATATAAAGGCAAGTATATTGTTAATTGGTGTCCTAGATGTTTGACGGCCCTATCTGATATTGAGGTAGAACATCAAATCAATCAAGGACACATATGGCACATAAAATACAGTGAAAATATTACAGTTGCCACAACAAGACCAGAAACAATATTCGGAGATACTGCCATTGCAGTACACCCAAAAGATCTTAGATATCAGGACTTAATTGGGACTAAAATAACTCTTCCACTAGTAAACAAAGAAATTCCCATAATAACAGATGAATTTGTTGATAAAAATTTTGGAACAGGAGCTGTAAAAATTACTCCGGCCCATGATCCTAACGATTTTGCTGCCGCTAAACGCCATAACCTACCTATAGTTATGATAATGAACGAATCAGCAATAATGAATGAACAAGTACCTGAAAAGTATCGAAATTTAGACCGATATGAATGCCGCAAGAAAGTAGTTGAAGATCTGGACAAATTAAACCTTCTCGTCAAAATAGAAGACCATGAAAATTCTGTAGGTCATTGTTACCGTTGCAAAACAACCATTGAACCTTATCTATCAACTCAATGGTTTGTAAAGATGAAAGATTTAGTCAAAAAACCTTTAGCAGCTGTTCGTAGTAAAGAGGTAGAAATAATTCCTAATAGATGGGAAAAATTATTTTTTGACTGGATGGAGAATATTAGAGATTGGTGTATATCCCGGCAAATTTGGTGGGGACACAGAATTCCTGTATGGTATTGTGATAAATGTACAAATTCTAAAAGTAACCTAGAGAAAGAAAACAATCATTGTAATCAAGGAATTATTGTTTCTAGAGAAACGCCAAAAAAATGTCCCATATGTAATAACACTAATTTGCGTCAAGACCCTGATGTACTTGATACTTGGTTTTCTTCTGCTCTTTGGCCCTTCTCAACATTAGGATGGCCTGAAAAAACAAAAGAGATAGAAAAATACTACCCTACTTCTGTCTTAGTGACTGGCTACGACATATTAACTTTCTGGGTATCTAGAATGCTAACAATGGGCTATAAGTTCATAGGAAAGAAACCTTTTTCCAAGGTATATGTACACGGCCTTGTACGAGATGAAACAGGAAAGAAAATGAGCAAATCAACTGGAAATGTTATCGATCCTTTAGCTACTGTTGAAAAATATAGTGCAGACGCTTTACGCTTCACGCTTGCTTCTCTTCTAACAACTGGAGGACAGGATATAAAGTTATCTGAAGAAAAAATTCAAGCTAGTAGAAACTTCCTTAATAAAATTTGGAATGTTACCCGTTATACTATCCAAAAAAAACAAACACAAAATATAAAAGGCGATCATAAACATATAGCTGACAAGTGGATATTAAGCCGTTGCCATCATACTGTAAATAAAGTTACAAGCTACTTAAATAAATTTCAATTTGGGGAAGCAACTAACTTGCTCTATGAATTTGTTTGGGGTGAATTCTGTGATTGGTATATAGAGATGAATAAAGTAGCCGGATCTACCAATGTACTTGTATTTGTCCTAAAAACAATTTTAAAACTTTTACACCCTATAGTTCCTTTTGTAACTGAAGAGCTATGGCATAAACTAGGCGAGGACAATTTTATAATAAAATCAGAGTGGCCTAATTGTAATGACAATATGATAAACAGACCACTAGAAGAAGAAATTGTATTGATAATTGAAATTATAAAGTCTATCCGTAATATACGTGCTGAGATGAATATCCCTGCTCAAAAAGAAGCAAATATTATTATCTATTCAGTCAAATCAACTATAATAGAAAATATCAAGAAAAACACTTCTTATATAAAATTCCTTGCTAAAGTAAAAGATATAAATTTCATAGATGACTTATTACAAAAACCGCCAAAAGCATCGACCGTAATAATAAATAATGTGCAAATATTTATGCCATTGGCTGATTTGATAGATTCTGAAAAAGAAATAGTTAGACTAAAAAAAGAATTAAATAAAGTTCGCCAAGACTTAGATTTCGCACAAAGAAAATTAAACAATCAATCTTTTATAGATAAAGCACCAAAAGAAGTAGTGCAAAAACAAAAAGAAAAAGAAGAATTATTGCTAGAAAAACAGAGAATAATTTTGGGGCAAATAGAACAAATAACCTAAAAATCTAATTATTTGTGAGCCCAGAAGGTTAAAGTTTTTCTTATGCTTCTAGGCTCACATACTTTATCTATAACTATCGACAGCAGTCATCTTCTTTACATTTTTTCTTTCTTTTCTTATCAAATGATCTTCCTTTTTCCAAACCAAAAAGATCCGTTGCTATTAACTTTTCTCTTTGTTCCTGGGTTAAGATACTTTTTATATTTAAGATAGTTTCCGTTTTGCTCTTGATTTTTTCTGCTTCAAATTTTCCTATAGAATCAATAATCTCATTTACTTTAGTTTTATTGGTATTTTCTTTACGCAATTCAATACGAAGATCTAGCCTTTTTTCTCTCAGTTGGGCATCTACTTTAATCATTTTCTTGCGGCCAGCAACTCTGTATTCTTCCATAAGCTTTAATTGATCCTTAGTAAGATTCAATTCTTTGAGGATATTTGCCTTTTTACTTTGTTCTTTTTCTCCTTTAAACCAAGACTTAGCAGATATTTGAACAGAGAACAAAAGGATTAAAAAAAGTATTGATACTGCAGTTATTTTTTTATTCATTTTTTCACCTCCTTTGCTTTTATTTTTATTTTCTAATTCATTAGACAGTCTAAAATAACAAAAAGTTCCATGCCAAGATGGCCTCATTTCTAAAAGCCATACAAGAACTATCACTCCATCTGGGATTAAATATCATAACGATATAAGAGGCGGCATGTCTTCTGGACTACTAGCATTTTTCAAGGATTGATACCATTTAGCAATCGAAAAAACTCATAGAAGGAGTTACAGCAGCTATTCTACTGGGACTGTCGCGAAATGAACTTTAGGCAAAAAAAGAGCGAAAAATGTCTGGGCAAGGCAAAGTGTCACTTCGACTTCGCTCAGTGACCGTACTTCGACAGGCTCAGTAACCGTACTTCGACAGGCTCAGTAACCGTACTTCGACTCCGCTCAGTAACCGTACTGAACGGTTGCCGAGCGAGTCGAGGCAAGTGCTTTTTAATTAAAGCTTTCTTAAGAAGAAGCTTATCATTATCAGATGATTTTAATTTAAACAATCCAGACAGCTCCTTTGTAATCGGAGGAACGGATTCTTTTTTAATAAATAAACTTCTGGAAATGACTTTAAAATAAAGCTCTACCATCTTTGATAAGCTTATATTATTTTTCTTAGCATATAATTTAGCTTTTTCTATAATATTTTTATCTTAATGTAAGTGTTAACTTTGTTGACATTTTTATCTATTACTTCCTTATTTTGCTATACGCGTATATCTTACAATAAAAACACGTAATTGCAAAAAAAGCATATAGAAATTTTCCATATAATTAGAATTGGGATAACTAAGGAATATCTTTAATCGTTACTGTATCCGCAATTTCAGGTATTAATTGGTTATAAACAAAATTATCTACCTTATTACTAGAAATATAAATACCAGAAAGAAAATGAATATTATGTAAAAGAAGGGTTCCTTTTTTATATTTAGCTACAAGCTCACGGAAATCAATAAACTTATTTTGTTCAGCCAAGCTATCCCCCCAAATTAATTTAATACCAAATTGACCTCGTTTAGGGTAAGCTAATATAAGAATATCTGCCTCTGGCTGCATTTTTTTCAATAATTGAGAACTATGAACTTTGTCTGTTGTAATAATAATACCTAGTGAATATTTTTCTCCATCAATAATAAATTCCTGTTTATTCATGGATTTTAACACTTTATTAATAATTTCTTCCTGCTCCCAAGAGAACTGATGTGTTTGTCCAAAAAGCTTATCATGACCTACTTGTGTTATGTCATTAAGTTTCGTCAGAATATCTTGGGTGTTTTTATTAACCCAAGCGTATCCATTCTGAATATCTGACAATATCCCTGCTTGTATTGCCATCGCAATATTGGGAGGCAATTGGATATCAGAAAAAAGGAAATCCATAAGTAAACCACAATTTGAATACCAAAGATCATTTATAATACTATTACCCTTTGGAGCTAATCCTAGCGATCCATAATGATGATCTATCTCTACCAGCATCAAATCTTTATTCGCACGAAGGTCTATTATAACTGGCTCCATATGCTCTTTCATTAACGTATCAAGATGAATAATAGCATCAAATGGATGTTTTTTTTCTATTTTATTAATAATATTCATATTGGAAAATGTAGTTGAAAGATATTCAGGATATACATTATCTGGATTAAGATAAATAGTAGGAGTAGAACCTATTGACTGAAAATAATAATACATAGCAATAGCACTGCCGTCTGCATCTGAATCAGGGTCAATATGAACCGTAATTAAGGGAAACTTAATCTTGTCTAATTTTTTACGAACATTATCGCGTATAATTGGGTCATCATGTTTAGATTTAATCTCTGTATATTGCTGAGATACATTCTGAATAATTTTCTTATTCAATTTAATTAAATTCCTCTATCAATAAATACTTGTTAACATAATTTATATGTGTTTATTTTCATAATCAAAACATATTGACTGTTTAAAAAAGTTTAAAACGTCTTATAAAGACAATAAACCAAACTCCCACCAAGGACAAATAACCCCACAAATAACATAATCCATGCAGATAAAGCCATATACCTTCCTTTTTTTATAAGATTAGGCTGTCTGAAAATTAGTTGCAGCCAGCATTAAAATACTAAATATATAGGGTGGCGCTCCGCGCTACCCTATATATAAGTAGTTTCTTTGCGTTGGTTAGCCATTTTCGGACAACCTGAAGATACCAACATAGCCAGCAATGTTATTTTTTTGACTGCAAACTAGTATACAAAAAATAAGAAATAACAAAAATACTCAAAACAACTAGCCAACCACCGCTTACTATCAGCCAAGGGGCATATCCCCCATAGGGTGCACTTAGCTCTTTTATAAAGTTTTGTAATATTAAAACTGTTAAAATAACAGGAGCTACGAATTTGATTAAATAAATCCAAACTCTTCCAAATTTTAATTCTGACTGATCATCTATTTCTTTAGCAATTTTTTTAGTATCAGCAAACCAACCTATCAAAATACACTGTATCAAACCAATAAAGGCTATCATATAAGCCATAATAAAATGATCTACCACATCCAACCAGTAAAGACCCGATTTGGTTGTAAATATTAAACCCGCAACGAAAGAAACGCCACAAATTATCAAAGATAATTTTTTTCTATTTAGCTTGGAATTATCCATTGAAGTAGTAACCAACGATTCTACAATCGAAAAAGCTGAATCAATACCCAAAAAAAGCAAAGTAGAAAAGAAAATAACACTTAAAATAGAAGCAAATGGTAGCTTTGCTAGAGCTGCAGGATAAGTAATAAAGGCCAAAGTAGGACCAGAAATTTTCAAAGAAGCAATTCCAATATTATTAATGTTGGACAAATAACCCAAAGTGGAAAAAACAGCAAATCCAGCAAAAAAACTAAAAAGACAATTTGATAAACTAGTTATAAAGGCATTGTTGGTAATATCTGCCTTTTTGGGAAGATAGCTAGCATAAGCTAAAAGAACTCCAAACCCTAAAGATAAAGAAAAAAAGATTTGGGAATAGGCTGCTAACCATACTTTAGGATCCAATAAAGATTTAAAATTAGGCATCAAGTAAAAATTTAAACCAGAAATAGCACCAGGCAAGCTTATTCCTCTAATAGCCAAAATCACTACTAAAATGACAGGCAAAGGGACAGTAATCATTACTATTTTTCCTACACCAGACACACCTTTACTTATAATAAAATAAATGCAAATCCAAGTAAGCAATAACCCTAGTACCACCGGCCAAACAAAACCATCAAATAGGCCTGGGCTTTTAGCTATCTGTAGAAGATCATTAAAAAAATAAGAAGTCTCTTGTCCTGCCCAAGGTAATTTTAAAGAATTGAACAGAAAGACCCAACACCAGCTCATAACTACTGCATAATAAAAAACAATTACAGCTGCTGCTAAAGTAGCCAACCAACCAAAAAAACGCCAACCTTTTTTTATTTTTTCAAAAGCATTAGGTGCTGCCAATTGAAACTTTTTCCCTAACCAAAACTCTATCATCATAATAGGAATACCAGCTGTAAACAAAGCTACAAAATAAGGGATCAAGAAAGCTCCTCCCCCATTTTCATAGGCAGTAGCAGGAAATCTCCAAATATTTCCTAAACCTACAGCACTACCTATTGCTGCCATAATAAAAGCTACTCTACTATCCCATATTTCTCTTATTGC
>Ga0272440_1004028_pt1 | contig 10681 bp, 6 predicted proteins | sample SSMMMBAug17_FD_192440 | JGI IMG/M metagenome (GOLD analysis project Ga0272440, IMG submission 192440) | Marine sediment archaeal communities from Little Sippewissett salt marsh, Falmouth, MA, United States - SSM-MMB-Aug17 | ecosystem: Environmental > Aquatic > Marine > Wetlands > Sediment ... | reverse complement strand
TAGCAAGCTACGTCTCTACATAAAACAAATGGGACTAAAAATCACCAAATCCCCGCACATCGGTATTTATTGGTAAGACAGGTTGTGATGATGTGAATTCCTTATCAGGTCTGGCAGTTTCAGTTTCCTGAATGATCCTTTTCACTGGTTTTTTTTCAGTTGTTAGCAACTTGAATTTGGCCAGTTGCGCTTTTAAATTATCCGATTGTGCAGATAGCTGCGTTGCTGCGGAAGCAGTTTCTTCACTTTGAGAACTGATATTTTGCACAGCTGTATTGATTTGCCCCATTCCTTCATTGATTTGTCCCATTGCTTGCGTTTGCTCTTTATTCGCCACAGCAATTTCAGTCATGATATTTTTGACCTTTTGAACATTTTCTACGACATGTTCTAAAGCCGTTCCGGTACGTTCAGCAATTTGAACGCCATCAATGGCTTTTTTATTGGAATTGTCAATCAGCTCTGCAGTTTCTTTGGCCGCTTGAGCACTTCGGCCAGCCAAATTTCTAACTTCCTGTGCAACCACAGCAAATCCTTTACCATGTTGCCCGGCGCGGGCAGCTTCTACCGCAGCATTCAAGGCCAAAATATTCGTTTGAAATGCAATTTCGTCAATCACTTTGATAATCTTAGAAATATTTTGAGCAGATTCATTAATTGCATTCATGGCCAGGCTCATATTGTTCATTTCAGACTGTCCTGTGCTGGCCGCTTCATTGGTTTCTGATACCAACGTATTGGCAGTATCTGTGTTTTCAGAGTTCTGGCGAATTTGCTGGTCTGTTTCATGAACGCTTGCGGTGATTTCTTCAACTGAAGCGGCCTGTTCCTGCGAGCCTTCAGCCAGATTCTGACTGGCAGAATTAAGCTGCACAGCCGATGCTGACACATTGTTTGAAACTTCAGCGACTTCTTCAAGAATTTGATTTAATGACGCCAATGTTTTGTTGATAGCATCCTTAATCAAGGCATGATCGCCCTGATAATCACCAATAATGTTTTGAGTCAGGTCGCCTTCAGACATTTTTTCTAAAACAGTTTGTGCTTCCTTGATTGGCATCAGGACAGCATCCAGAGTATCATTAATCCCTTTGACAATTTTTGCAAAATCACCCTGATGTTTACTGACATCCGCGCGGGTATCCAGGCGTCCACTAATGGCAGCATCCACAAGATCATTGGCATCAAGCACCAGACGGTTAACCGCATCAATACATTGATTCAGATTATCATTCAGTTTTTGGAAGTCTCCTTTTGCTTCTTCAGTAATTTTATCAGGAATTTCTCCCTGGCTGATCAAATTAATATATTGCTGGAATCGACGCAGTGGTGTTTCAAAGGCAATCACTATATTATTAACATTTTTGACCAGTTCGCGATAGTTTCCAGTAAATAATTCAGCATCACCTCGTTTGCTAAAATCACCATTATTGATGCCTTGAATAATTTCTACAATGGCATTATTAATGGTTCGTTCGCCACTGACATCCAGAATAAATTCAATGGCGCCTGTTATCTTCCCGTGGTTATCTTTTATTGGAAACCCGGTATATCGAATGGGTAGATCTTTGCCTTCCGGATCAGCAATCGTATCAGCAGTAACCGCTTGTTGTGTTGCCATCGCTCTGTTGCATGCACAGTCAGGTGTCTGGCAATGGTCTGTTTTAAATAGTGAATAGCATTTCTTTCCAATGACCTCTTTAAGAGATTGGCCCAGAAAATTAAGACCCGCATGGTTCAAATATTTGACATTATATTCTTGATCAATTTCCATCACAGGTGTAGGCAAATTATCCAGATTGTATAACAATGCGCGCTGACCCAGAACCATTTCATTTAAGGCATTTCCCAAATTGCCCACTTCATCCTTGCTGTCCATTGTCAGGGTTGAATTTTTATCTCCTTTACGAATCTTTTCGATAAACAGAACAATGCGTTGGAGGGGACCCATGATACTCTTGGCAATAAACCATGAAATCAAAACAATAATTACGATAGAAACAACAAGAATAACAACAATTATATTTTGCATCATATGGACAGATGCAAAGGCTTCATTATAATCAATTTCAACAATCAGTGCCCAATTTCGATCATAGACCTTTAAAGGGCAGTAAGCCGATAAAACAGGATTCCCATTATAATCTTCAATAACTTCTTTGCCACATTCTCCTGCAAGAGATTGACGAGACGCTCTGGTGTTTACTTTTCCCTTTGATGGGTTCAGAAATGATGCCTCAATCGAATGATATGTGGGATCCAGAAAGGAATCAGATCTCATGAGTTGATCCGGTCCAACAAGATAAGATTCACCGGTTTCTCCCATACCAGCACGTTGCTGCATGATTTGGTTGATCGCGCTTATCGAGAGTTGCAATCCAATAATCATTTCTACATTGCCATTATTTGTAATTGGCTGGGCGATGAACGCTGCAGGGCGACCATTACTTGGCGCATAGGGTTGAAAATCAGCAAATCCAAATTTTAGTGTCTGAATCACGTTTTTTACCAGTTTACCTAAGTTTGAATCTGCATACTTGCCATGAAGCATATTGGTTTGATAATCAGCTTCTTTTGTTGCTGTATAAAAAACATATCCATTTGAATCGATTAAAAATAAATCATAATAATTGTAGGCTTCTATAAAATTTTGACAATAATCTTTTAATTCACCTTCTTCTTTGTATGCAATATCTTCCTCAATGGCTATAAGGGAAACAATGGCCCAGTTCAACCCCTTAATATTCATAGGTTCATAAATAACCATCTCAAGCGTATTCGATTCATTGATATGAAATGTCCATCCTTTTTGACCATTTATAGCTGATTTTACAAAATTACAGTCAATGGGGTCACCCAGTCGCCCTTCTTTTATCGTGCAATTGCTTCGGAGCTGGCATTCACCATTATATTTTCCCACCAGATAGGATTCACCAGTCTCTCCAAGACCTATTCTGTCTTGAACAATTTGGTCTATTGTGTTGATCGGTATTTGGATTGCGATCACGCCCAGATAATTATTTGCTTTATCATGAACAGCGCTCGCAATAAATGCATTGAACTTATTATCTGATGGTTGATATGGTGAAAAGTCAGATAATGCAACGTCTTTATTTTTTGATTGATAAAAGACTGTTGCCAGGCCTGTTTTTTTCAAAAGGTTGGAATTAATATTTTGTCCCAAATCAGACGCTTTTGCTACTGAATAAATGATATCACCATTTGGATTAATCAGAAAAATATCAGATACACGCAAATCATTCTTGATATCCTTAAACGTTACACCAAATTCATGTTCAGCCTTTAGCCAGTTTGTTAGACCGGTCTTTTTGTTGTCTTTAACAAAGGCTTGATTGATCTTGTACAGGGCGACTGCTGAAAAGGGATTGACTGTCAACATATGAACAGAGTTTTCAAGGGAATGAAACCACGATTCCAGGCGGTTTTTTTTGAGTGTCTGAATGGTCTGCAATCGTTTGTGGGTTTCGTCTTTTATGCGATCAATTGATCTTGCAAGAATGCCAATATCCATTTTTCGCTCATGAAAAAAACTTTCTAAATCATCTTTTTTGATCTGACGAATACTCTCCAACTGCATCATTGTTTGTTTTTCCAATGCCTTACTTGCATTTTTCAAACAAAGATACTCTCCAATCATAAGTGGTAGAATACCGACAAACAAAAAAGCGACAATCAATTTTGTTTTAAGGCTTAAATCTTTCATTCGTTGTAACATATTAAAATCCTTTCTTCTATGTAATGATTACAGAAAAAGTGCAAAAAATTTAGTGTATTTGTGCACTACCGATTGTTTTAAAAATCACCAAATCCACGTTCATCAGTATCCAAAGGCAAAATATCTTTTGGTGATATTTGTCGCCTGGATTGTGATGATACATGTTGATTTGAATGTGATGGTGTTTTTGGAATCATTTGCTGTTTTTTGTTTGAAATGGGATATTCTTTGATTTCAGTATGACCAGTCACATATCGTTCCTTTTCAATCAATCGAAATTTGGCCAATTGAGCTTTTAAATCTTCTGATTGTGATGTTAATTGCGTGGCAGCTGATGCGGTTTCTTCGCTTTGAGAACTGATATTTTGAACAGCGGTATTAATTTGTCCCATGCCTTCATTGATTTGTCCCATTGCGTGTGTTTGTTCTTTACTGGCCGAGGCAATTTCAGCAACCAGATCTTTCACTTTCATGACATTTTCCACAATCTTTTTCAATGCTTCTTCAGTGCGCCCGGCAAAGTCAACACCTTCATTCACTTTTTTGTTAGAGCCTTCGATCATTTCGGCAGTTTCTTTCGCCGCCTGTGCACTCCTGCCCGCAAGATTGCGAACTTCCTGAGCAACAACCGCAAAACCTTTTCCATGTTGGCCTGCACGAGCGGCTTCAACGGCTGCATTCAATGCCAAAATATTTGTTTGAAACGCTATTTCATCAATCACTTTGATTATTTTAGAAATATTTTGTGACGCATCAAAGATCTCTTCCATTGCTTTGCTGAGTTGCTGCATTTCAGTCTGACCGGTGGTCGCCGCCTGGTTGGTTTCAGAAACCAGTTGGTTGGCCATATTGGCATTTTCTGCATTTTGTTTTATTTGTTGATCTGTTTCATGTACACTGGCTGTGATTTCTTCGACTGAAGCGGCCTGTTCCTGTGCACCTTCTGACAGATTATGGCTCGCTGATGTCAATTCTGTGGCTGAGGCCGCCACATTTTCAGACACATCACCCACCTGACTTAAAATATCGTTCAATGAAGACAGTGTGTTGTTGATTGCTGTTTTGATAATGGCATGATCGCCCTTATAATCACCTGCAATTAATTTTTGAAGATCACCATTCGACATGTTTTCAAGTACAGTCTGTGCTTCTTTAATGGGCAATAATATGGCATCAAGGGTATCATTGATTCCTTTAACCACTTCGGCAAAATCGCCCTGATGTCGGCTGACATCTGCGCGGGTATCCAGTTGCCCTTCAAGTGATGCCTGAACCAAATTTTTTGCATCTTTGACCAATGCGTTAACAGCATCAATACACTGGTTGAGATTATCATTCAGTGTCTTAAAATCTCCTTGTGCCTGTTCGGTAATTGGTTCTGGGATTTCTCCACGGCTGATCATTGCAACATACTTTTGAATGCGTTTAAGTGGAGAAACAAATGACTCAACAATATTGTTTACATTATCAACCAGCTCTGCATAATTACCTGTAAATTGTGAAGAATCACCGCGTTTCGTGAAATTTCCTGCGTTGATGCCATGGATTATTTCAGTAATCGCATGATTAATTTTTCGCTCACCACTGACATCCAGAATAAACTCAATCGCCCCCACTGTTTTGCCTTCAAGATCTTTTACAGGCGCGCCTGTATAGCGAATGGGAAGGTCAAGCCCGGATGGATCAGCAATGGTATCATCAGAAACGATCTGGTCTGTATTCATTGCACGATGACAGCAGCAATCTGATGTTTGACAGTGATCGGTCTTGAAAAAGGAATAGCATTTTTTACCCACAATATCGGTCATGGGCAGATTGACAATGTCACGTCCTGCTTTGTTCATATATTGAATATGATACTCTTTATCAATTTCCATAATTGGTGTGGGCAGGTTTTCAAGATTATCCACCAGTTTTTGTGTTTCAGCAACCATCTGATTTAATCCAATAGACACTTCTCCGACCTCGTCTTTGGAGTCAACTTCAAGTGTAAGCACTTCACCTGCTCTGATTCGGTTGATAAAGGATACTATTTTGGAGATGGGCAAACTGATACTTCGTGCGATAAACCAGGAAAAGAAAAGGCCTAAGGCGATGGCAATCAGTGTGAAAGTAATACTCATCTGTCTGGCGCTGGTCAATTCAGATTCCAGCAGGACATGTTGACCATGTACGATTTCTTCAGTAATGTTAAGTGCATTTCGTGCAGCAAGCAGCATTTTATTTAGAGCCTCTGCTTGCTGATTGATCATATTTGCAAGAGATTTAAGTGACTCATTGTACTGTTCTACAGAAAGAATAATTGCACTAACTTGTTGAATATTATCTTTGTTATTAAAACGCGTTTTTAAATTTTTACACAAATCAATAATTTGCTTGATATTTTTTTCAATACTTAAAAAATCATTACGCGCTTCAGTCATCATGAAATTCTTTTCATTCTGTCGGATTGTCAGAAACCATTTTATCAAGCGGTTGGCATCGTCAGCCTTCTTACTTTTGTCATCCAAATGCATGGAAAATTCTTTCTGAGCATCAGTCATGGCTTTCTTTTGTGTTTGACGAATGGTATTAATTGTTTTCATTGTCGCATTGGCAGCCTGTAAAATTTTATTTTTTTCTGTGTCATTTCGTGTTTTTAGATAGCTTATAACCGTATTTTCATAGCCTGTATATTGAACAATCACCTGATTGGCCAATTGAATATTTTTTGACTCAGTAAAGCGATTTTTTAAATCAGCGGCCAGAGCCAGCAATTTTCGATTCAACGTCTGCCATTGGGGTAAAACGCTGGTGTTCCCCTCCATCATAACCAATCGATATCCTTTGGCTTCCAGAAATAATTTGACAAGCCGATTGGCATCATCGGCTCTGGTAAGGCATTTTTGAATTTTCGATTGAAGATCAGTTTTAATTTGAGCCAGTTCTTTTTTCTGGATACTGCGAATGGACTCACATTCATTCAGTGCAATTTTTGCTTTGTCTCGCATATTCTCAATTAAGGCCTTTTTCTTTTCAGTCATACGCGTATAGCTCTCAAAATTCTGATGATATGATTCTGCGGCCTGAACAATTTCTTTCATTTGATTGATATCCACCTGTCGCTTGAAACGTTTTTGCGTTTCATTCGCTTTTTGAATGATGTGACGATTCAGTTCATTCATAGTTTGGATATATTTGGCTTCTTGTCTTTGAATAAAATTCTTTTCTGCCTGTCTGGCCTTCAAAACAAGTTGTTCCAATTCATTCGTTCCATCTAAATTATGAACGCGATTCGTTAGTCTGGAAAGCCCTCTTAGGCCTATCCAGGAAACGATTACGAGTAAAATTAATACCGCTAAAAAGCCAATAAAAACTTTTGATTTAATTTTCAAGTTTTTGAAAAATGTCATTATATTGCTCCTTTAATATAAAATGTGGGCCTGAATCATTGTGTCGGCCATTTTTCTTGCGCTTAATCTTAATCAAAAAAATAGATCAATAGAAAGAATACGATGTAGCCATAACGATGATCAAGGCCAAATTGTAATTGCAAGCAAATGAATATAGTTCTTATTCAGATGCATCTCTACCAGTAATTTCACGAAGTTGTTCTACATCAATATTATTTGCAGCCAGCAGTTTGGGTAATGAAATAATAAAACTGACCTGTCCTTCACGCTTGCCCATTCCTTCAATGATACCATCGCCTTTTCCATATTTGGGTGGCTCAATATTTTCTTTTGGGATCTCTAGAACGTCCTTAACGCGATCCACCATCAGGCCAGTAGGGATTTCATCTATTTCAACGACAATGATACAGGTTCGGTCATCATATTCCTTTTTGACCAGACCGAATCGTAGCCGGACATCCATGAGCGGTACAACCTTGCCTCTCAGATTGATGACACCGGCAATATAAGTGGGCATGTCTGGCGCCGGAATAATGCGTTGATTGGTCACGATTTCAGTAACAGACTCGATACAAACGGCATATTCTTCAGTCTCGACCTCAAAAGTGAGATACATATCTTCAATGCTGTCTTCATCATCAATTTTCTCAACAACACGTTGATTTTTATCTGCCATTGGACCTCCTTTTTATTCAGGCGGCTGTTGTCACCTGATTATTTGGATCACTATAGAATGTCATCCAGGTGTTTGGGGGATATGCAAAATGGATTCATTACAATACTTAACATATTCTGATAATATGTAAACAAAAAAACAAAAAAAATGAATACTTAGCTCAATTTTTGTTCATTGTATGGCCCGGTGAAAGAATATTTCATCATTTTGGAAAAAATACTTGAACCTTGAAGGGAAAAATGTAATAATTACCTATTTTTCAAATAAGAAAATATCAAGACAGTCCATGGGATAAACCTGTTAAGTGGATTATCCAAATCCGGACGTAAAAAAAGGAGAAACTGAATGAACATTGCAACCTTAGTTGGTCTGGTTTTAGGCTTGGGAATTTTGATTGGTTCCGCTTATTCATCAAGTGGCGGCGACCTGATGCGCTTTATCGATGTTCCCGGTGTTTGTATCGTTTTAGGAGGTACATTTGCTTCGACATTTATTTGTTACCCACTAAAAAATGTTTTAGGTGTTTTTGGTACCTTCATTCAGGCGATGCAAGCCGATGAATTGCCAGTTCTTAATTATATCAACTCAGTAGTGCGTCTTGCCAAGACAGCAACCCAAAAAGGACAGATTCAACTTGAAAAGGAACTCACTCAAATTGACAATTTCTTCTTACAGGGTGCGATTCAAATGCTCGTTGATGGCTACAGCAAAGATGAAATCAAGAGTATTCTTGAAACACGAATCGAAAACATTTATGAACAGCAAATGAATGGCGTTGAAATCCTAAAAACGATGGCAGGTTTTTGTCCGGGTTTTGGTATTATTGGAACATTGATCGGTCTAATTAACATGCTGAGCGCTATGGGAACAGATATGAGCGCCCTGGGTGGTGCAATGGCTGTTGCACTATTGACAACATTGTATGGGGTGCTTTTTGCCAACATATTTTTTATTCCATTTGCAGTAAAAGTTGAAGGCCGACTGAAGGAACGAATTATTTTGATGAACGTCATTCGTGATGGTATCCTTTTTATAAAAGACAAAACCCCATCCAGTATTGTACAGGACAAACTCAAAGCGTATACCGCTCCAGATAAATGGGAATCTGTAAAAGATGAATCTGAATAGCAATGAATAAAAACCTAACTATATTATCAGGAGTATCCAGTGGGACAAGATGAATGTAAATGTGAAGAGTGTCCGGAATGGCCGCTTTCCATGGCAGATATGATGACCAACCTGTTATGTTTTTTTGTGTTGCTTGTTTCCATTGCCAACTTTGATGAATCAAAGTTTGAGGAAGCTGCCAAAGCAATGGGAGAAACTTTTGGCGGGCAGGTCTCTCAAGCCACTGTGACTGAGCGACATGTGATGCAATTTGATAAAGAGCAGAGTATCCAGGCCCTTAAAGAAGCTTTGCGCGCATTGTTTCGGAAAAATGAAAAGGTGTACAATATAAAAGAGGACTCCAAAGGATTGATGATCACCATTCCAGCAAACAAGATTTTTAAATATAAAACAGCGAATTTTAATTCTCGCGCCAATTATATTCTCGAACGAATCGCCATTGTCATGGAAAAAATAAAATTCCCAGTTAGAATTGAAGGGCATACTGATGATAGTCCACCAAAAACAAAAGAATTTTCATCGAATTGGGAATTAACTGTTGCTCAGGCTTCGGCAATCAGTAGATTCTTTATTGAGCATGGTATGCCATACAAAGATCTAACTGTGATGGCCTATGCAGACAATAAACCGCTTGTCAATCCGAACGAAAAAAAAGACAAAGATTCAAAAGCAAAAAAGAAAAAATCAACAAAGGCGAAAGCCAAAGACAAGAAAAAGAATCAGCGAATCGAGATATATGTTTCCTCGCTCGTTCCTGAAGAAAACTTGTAACAGGAGATATCTATGGGCAAGGATGATTGCGTATGTGAAGAGTGTCCCGAATGGCCATTATCTATGGCAGATATGATGACCAACCTCTTATGCTTTTTTGTGCTACTTGTATCAATTGCCAATTTTGATGAATCCAAATTTCAGGCAATATCTGATGCCATGAACGAAGCCATGGGAGGTGAAGACAAGTCCGCCCTGTTCAGTGAATCTGAACAGGCTGCGTATGAGTTGAAACAAACCATTCAGTTAATCATGCAGGATTTAAATGTTTTGTTTGAGGGCGATAGAGATGTAAACCTCGAATATCGTAAAAATTCAGTGGCAATTAATATCAAAGGACAGGGTTTTTTTAAGCCTGGTCAGGCTGTTTTTACCAAACGTGCTTACGATGTTCTGGAGCGCGTTCGAGGCGTTATGGAAGGTATCCCTTTTCCTGTCACGATTGAAGGGCATACTGATAACATGCCGATAACATCAAAACTTTACCCCTCCAATTGGGAATTATCCGGCGCGCGGGCAGCGGCTGTGGCCAAATATTTTATTGAACGTGGGCTGGACAAGAATTCAGTTCGGGTTGTTGGTCGTGCTGCAACTGTACCTATTGCTTCCAATAAAACACCTGCAGGTAGAGCTGTTAATCGACGGATTGTCATTTTAGTTGCACCTTCCTAGTCAGCTCATTTTTTTGATCGTACAATAAAATAAGGGAATCCTTCATATTTGTTGAAAAGTAGTTAACACTTTTCCAAAATTGTGAGTGTATTTTCCTTTGTAGAGACGCACGGCAGTGCGTCTCCGAGCGAAAAAAGGTCTATCACGTCTTTATAATTAAGAACCAAAATAATTTCGCCCTTTCTCTGCTCGGAGACGCACTGCCATGCGTCTCTATATAAGACAAATCGTACAAAAAAGTGTTAAATGGAATATGAAGGATGCCAAAATAAGGTCGTGTAGAGACGTCGCATGCGACGTCTCTAC
>Ga0272440_1004027_pt1 | contig 10683 bp, 5 predicted proteins | sample SSMMMBAug17_FD_192440 | JGI IMG/M metagenome (GOLD analysis project Ga0272440, IMG submission 192440) | Marine sediment archaeal communities from Little Sippewissett salt marsh, Falmouth, MA, United States - SSM-MMB-Aug17 | ecosystem: Environmental > Aquatic > Marine > Wetlands > Sediment ... | reverse complement strand
CGCTAACTTACTGGAAATGTATCCCTGGCTGCTGGAGACAAATGCGCTTCTGCCATTTAAAGAACTGTTACTTGATGAAATAACACCATTGTATTGATTTTCAACAAATAAGTTCGCAGCATCTGTCCAGCTTGCACCACCATTCAGACTGTACTCAACAATACCGCCATTGATATGGGCGGATTGATTGTTTGAATTATCGAATTTAAAGGCATGATCAAAGTGCAGAAAGGAATTGGCTGGAATTTTTATGTCTTTATTCATTGCAATATATGTGTCACTGACATTGGCCTGAGCATATGACCAGATATTACCATTGCCAGTGGATGCACAGGAAACATTCAAACCAATTGTTGAAAGGGTTTGCGGTGCAAACCAATAATCAGTGCCTTTGTTGTTAATTACACCTGAAATCCAGTTATCTCCAGAATTTTCTAACCCATCAAAGAAAATATCATTAATAGAAACACCAGAATCACAGGCTGGAATGGTCGTGTTGCCAATCTGTTTCCCTGGATTTTCTTCCAAACAGGGTTTTTTGTTCATTTCTGTTGCCAATAAGGCAAGTTTTACCTGGTCATAAATAAATGAAGAATACCCAAGATTATGGCAGGATTGTAATAATGCATGAAACAAGTCCTCAAAATCTGAGGCAGACGTCAGCAAGCTTTTCGCTTCATTAAAAATAGCTCTGGTTGCCTCATGCCCAATCGCCGCTACAGATTTGTTATTGAAAAAACCACCTTCAGCCATCAGGTATGAAGCTTTTACAATCACATGACTATTTGTTTCTACACCATAATTATCAATGCTTGAACATTCATAAAATGGGGATGACATTCTGTCGGGCTGATTGCTATCTGGGCCTTTAATGTTTGTTTGAATCATCTTCATTGCATGTGCAATGGCACCGGATTGAGAATAATTCAATAGGTTGGCATTTTTTTCTTGAAAATGGGTGATCTCCATACTGTCAAATCGCGCTTCAACCAAAACAATTTCATTTATTGCGCTATTGGTTGATTCCACATGAACACTCCATGCAAGAGAGTTAGACGGTGCGCCTCCCCCTCCAACAATTTCTGGATTATAAATGATCAATTCAGGTTCAGAAGATAAAAGCTGAGAGGCGTTTATATTATATTCTAAAGCCACACAATTTAGCGCTGTCTGACGAGCCGATGACATCGAAACAGAGGGATTCGTTGACAAATTGATATCAGGTAAAAATTCTCCGATGATAGCAAGCAGTTCATTTCTGGCATTTAATTGAACGATAATTTCACCACCAAATACCCATATATCATTATATAATTGTTTAAAACGGACAAAAGTTCTGCCGATAAATGTTGGGTCAAGACCAGAATCTATTGTATGGCTGTTCATATATTCCAATTCCTCGGCTTCATTCTTGATTCCCAAAATAGGTCCATAACTATCGTTCGAAAGATAAAAACGCGCAGCTTCTTCATGACTGTTAAAATTGGGAATGTTAACCATGCGTTGTTGAATAACGTTCCACTGACGTGCTCTTAAATACCGAACCTTGTTCGTAATAGAATGATACGATGCTTTTGGTGAGCTGAATAAAGAGCCAGTATCAGCTTTTCTGGTCCCTTTCATATTATCTACAAATATCACTTTACGTTCAGACAAAGGCGTATACGCATATAAAGTGTTTATAGACAAGACGGTTATCAGAAAAAGAGAAAAGCAAACGGAGATTGTTTTTTTATACATTTTTAATTCCTTTCCATTAATTGATTGTTTAAATTTCCAAAAAAATTTGGAGGGAAAAGTATCAGATTTCAAAAACTATTACTTGAAATCTGAATAGGTTAAGACTAAAAAGAACATAAAATAGTGATACATTTTTTAACACAATTCGAGAATTAGAAAATAACTGTCTATATATAATATATTAAGAATACTTATATATATTATTTATGTTTTTATTGCAATAAAAATCTCGTTAAAATTAAATATAGATACTGTTACGTTTTTCTAAAACTCGAAGGTTATTTATATAGTATTACCCCTACTCGCCAATTTTCCTTACAGTTTTTTTTATTTTTTTTTTGCGAAAAGGGTTGCGGGCTCATTTAGCCGAACCCAGTAAGCACATCCTTTTATAAATGAGCTTTCATTTTCATAGCGGTTTTCTGAATAACCAAAGATACTACTGATTGCATTGTCCACATCAGTAGTGGGAACGACACTATCCCAAACAGCACCTACAAGATGCCATCCAGCATTTAAATCTTTGGTATATTTGTATATGGGTGTTCCATAGAAACGATATGATTTATTTTCAGGAACTTTAACCCAATAGCCAGTGCCAGGCACTATTTGATCAGCGATCTGATATTGACCATTTCGAAATGAATATACGATTTCTGCATTTGGAAATAATGTGTACACCGACATATCATCTAGAGTTACTGGTAATGAAATCATGTTCCAGCCTTTCACCAAATCGAGTTCCCAGAATCTTGACCAATGGACAATATAATAAAAAAATTCATTTCCACCTTTAATTTGTATTTCCCTGGTTTGTTTCATGTCCTGAACGACAATTTTTCCGGAAAGCGTGTCACCTTCAATCAATTTCCAAAAACCGACATTGCCTTCATTAAAATTAGTCAGGTCCCATCTTAAAAGTGATGTGCGATCAATGGGTGAGCCCGTATTGCCATGTGGGTTGACAGCGATCAACCAATTATAAACATCATGACCTTGTTCATATATGTTCGCTTTTTCGCGAACATCCCAAACTGGCGTCGGGTTATTCCAGTCCGGTACAGGTACAATGTATAAATCGCAAGAAAACTCCGGTGCAACAGGTGGCGCAAATAAATGTTGAGCATCAGATCCTGTATCCAGAACAACACTCACTGCGCTGGTTCCTTCATTTTCTTGCCCTTCGACGATCAAAACCGGACGTTCAGGGATTTTTCTGCAGCGTACAGTAAAATATTGAAAGTTTCTTGTTCCTGTAACTGAAAAATGATCCGTTTTAATCATATCTGATACAATAACGTCTCCTTGACCATCATATCCCTCTAAAACCTGGCAGGAATAATTTGTATCGATTTGACCTGAATCCCAACTAACAGTTGATGTCAGGGGAAATGGAGGGCTTGTATATCCGTGAGGATTTATGGAAAGACCCCAATAATAGTTTTCATAATAAGGGTCATTTATTTTTTTATGAACATCAGCGAAGAGACAGGTACTATAATCTTCTGCATAAAAACGGTTGATGTGTATTCGGGGTTTATCGTCAATAAAGGAAGTTGGTAAAAACCAACTGACTTCAGAGTTATTTATACCAATTATCACATATGTAAACTTGTCATCTCTTTGGGACTTGATATGCAAGTTCCACCCGCTATCAAATATTGCTTTTGCAGAATAACATTGGGTTAAAGTCAACTCTATCATAGCTGATTGAATCAGTGGGGGTTGCTCATTCAATTTCCATCCAATAAATTCACTTCCATTTTCAGGAATAGCTTCCATTGTAATTTGATCATTGGCATGAAATTCAAATGTACTATCCATAGAAATATGGCGACCATTTACATTCACACGACCAGCATCTTCAATCATGAGGTTCAGCGTCACCATTTCAATAAAATTTGCCGTCAATATATAATTTTGATCCATCAGAAGATTGATGTCCGACAGTTGATTATCTAAGCCCGACCAGGAATGAAACGAATGAAAAAAACATGGATCATTTGATTCCAAGGGGACCGCCTGAATGCGAACTTCATCATTGCTTCTAAATGTATTTTCGTAGGGAAATGGAAAAATCGTATTATTAATTTTCACCTTTCCCTGGTCATTACCATTGATGTGAAGTGTATAGGTTAAATATTGATCTACACGTAATTCTTTTGGTTTAAATGCAGAACTTTCTCTATCAATGTCAATAAAGCCTGTCCGGTCTGATTGAGTCGGATCGATCATCACAATAAACTGGCCATTACCAATTCCAAAATAATTTTTCAGCGAAATCCAGTTGAATTCCGTTGAAGCACGCCATTCACAGACATTAAAATTAGTTTCAACATTGACACTGAATTCTCCACCATCCTCATTGAACTGAATGTTTGATGGATCAATGCTGAAATCACAAAATTGAGGAGAACCAATAACCGATTCCGTTGAAATACTTTCAGTATATTCATTGATTGCTTTTACCCAATATCGATAAGATTTGTCAGCTGAAGAATCAATAAAAGTCAAGCCATTGGTAGACCCAATTGGACTGGCGTCTTCGATATTTGATACACCCCTTAAAATAATATATTTTGAAGCATCATTGACCTGGCCCCAACTTAAAGAAACGGCACCAGGTGATTCAATATCAAGCGTTTTTAAATTGGTTACAGCGCACATTTTTTTCCAGCCTGGATCTGGTGCGCTGATACTAAATCCATATTCATTAAATGCCTGAATACGGTAATAAACTATTTTACCTGCAATCGCATTATCGCTGATCAATGAAACAAAAGTGTCATCTACACGATCTCTCTTTCCAGGAGTGGTTGAATAAAGCCTGTATGAAATATTATGATAATCACTATCAGGAATAGGCAAAAATCTTATCAAAACGCTTTCGCAATCTGTTCCATCGCTTGCAATGACATCAGTGACCGGCGGCATTCTTGGGCATCCTATGACACTTTCGGAAAATTTACTGATTGCGTTTAATTCTTCATTGATGGCTCGCACCCAGTAATAATAGACTTTTTCATATATGCAAGACGTATCATCAAAAAAAAGGTCATTTGTTGTTCCGATACTGGATGAATATTCAATTATATCTGAACTGGAACGAAATATTTCATACAATCCTGCCTCTGAAACCTGTGAAAAGGTAAGGCGAATTTTGACTGAATCATTTGATGAACAATCTGTTGCTGAAAAATCTGAAGGTGTTGAAAGGATACTAAGTTCCTGAGCTGAAAGGCGCTCATTTGCAACACAAACATACATCTTTCCAAACAATATGATGAATAACATTGTTAGGAAAACCTGTTGAATTTGTTTTTTCATTTTTGCTCCATTAAAAGTTGGGTTAATTAAGAAATATTTCTTAAAAGTTAAATTTATTTTTTTGAAAATATCAGCTTTTTATCTATTTATACTATAGATACTTTGAATCAAGGAATTATCTTACAAAAAAAAATAAAATTTTATTTTTTTTTGTAAGTTTTTTTTCAAAACTCAAGTAATAGATAATAAACAAGGCAAGAAAGGTTATTAAATAATGAACCATTTTGATAATAAAGATATCGTAAGAATTCAAAGTGAAGCTCATGATGGAATCGGTAATTATCTGGCTTGTACGTCATGGGATTTCATCTATAGAGCTGTTGAAATAAAATTGACGCAAAAAAAAATTCCCTTTTCCAAATCAGAAGTGGACGATTTGCGTAATGTTGTTTTTATTAAACTCATTGAAAATGATTATCAACGAATAATTATATTTGATGCTGAAAAATCAAAATTTGAAACCTGGCTGTTTTTAATCGTCAATAATGTAATCGTCGATGAACTGAATAATAAAAATGGATTATTGAGCCACATTGTAAAACCTAAGTATAATGAATATCATGAAGATTTAGTCCAGGATTTAATAAACGAAGATGTAATAATAAAGAAATTGAACAATCAGCAATTAATCAAATTAATTAATAAGTATTTAGATAAACTAAATCCCAGGTATAATTTAGCAATAAAGTTAATATACTTTGATAAGAAATCCAGAAAAAAGGCGGCAAAAATAATGTGTGTTTCTATTAAACATTTTGATGTAATTTTATCCAGAGCGAGAAATAGGTTAATAGAAATATTAAATAATCATGAACCTGAATTATTTACGACAGAACTTTTATAGGTTTTAGGCAAGCATTTTGGCAATCCAAAAAACTTTTTTAGAACTTATATGAAAAGGAGGTTAATCATGGAAACATGTCTAACATTAGAAAATATAAATGATTTATTATCAGGAAACCTGTCTGACAATGAACAGGAAGAATTCTATGCACATATGGCCATCTGCGATGATTGTCGCAGAGAGGTCGTTGAAGCAGAAGAATTACTGGAAGCTGGTAATGATATGGAATGGGCACAATTATCGATGGCAGAAGCGCGTCAAGTGATGAGTACGTTTAATCAAACTGTCATTGGGTATTTTTCATTATTAAGGAAATTCATAGAAAAATGGATCTCTTTAGATGATCTCGCAGATTATGGAGCTGCTTGGAATAATATCCCAGAACTGGTACCTGTTGTTTCAAAACCAAACTATAGACGTTTTGGAAATTCTAAAAGCAAATGTATGATCTTACCCTTTGAAATGAACGACATTTCCTTAGATGTTGTGATTAAAAAAGAAAATGATGATTCATTTGCATTATACATTATAAATGTGTTATCACGAACAAAAAAAGCATCCCTGCAAATATATTTATGGAAAGATAACCGGTTTATCGCATCTCGCTTGTATACATCCATAAGAACTTTATTTAATGACAACCGCTCATGTGAGCAGTATCATTTAAAAGTGAATCAGAATGTAAATGATATATTGCATATTAAAACAGTATCCAGGGATGATCTTGTAGACGACAGTTTTTATCTGATAGATCCTGCTTTAATAGTTGATCCAACGCAAAATTTTCAGGATATATTCATCAACTCACTATTCAAAAATCATATTTCTGGTGGGAAATATCAATTAGTTATCAAAGATAACTCAAAGGATATTTGTCAATTTAATATCACTATAACTGATGAAGGAAAATGATGGCAAATTCACCTGAAATAACCATAAGTTATAATCTTAGTGCCTGTGGAGCAACGATTTACGAAAGAAAGCTTACGATTTCCAGCAGGAGTATTGAAAAGCACTGTAATGCAATTAATAAGTTGTTTGAAAAAAACAACAATAACAAAGTTAACTCTCTAAAATATATGGGTATAAAATTATGCAATACATTGCTACCAGAGGAAATTCAAACAAGATTGAAGGATTCTAAAGCTGAACATTTACGTCTTGAACTAGATTCCTCTTTAATTCACATTCCCTGGGAACTAATAAATATCAATGATGAGCTGATTGGTGACCGTTTTTCCATTGGCCGGAAAATTATAACAGATTGTGAAGTAACCGAACGGAAAAGTACAGCCTGTGAAACCCAGTCTTTAAATACATGGATTATTACCCAATCACTGGAATACCTTAATGAAGCGACAAAAGAGGGGTTTTGGCTGTGCGATAAAATCAATAAATTAAAAGCAAATTCTCCAGAAATCAATTGCTCGCATGATTCTGATGTAATCGTTTCTGATATCATTGAAAGAATTATTCAATTTGATATCCTGCATTTTGCCGGGCATTCAGATATAAAATCGCATAAGCCAGAAGAGCGTGGCTGGAAATTGGGTAATACGGAATTCTTTACTGCAAATGATGTCAATGAGTTGCCATCTGATACAAAACTGCCATCACTGATTGTATCTAATGCCTGTGATTCAGCCATAACCAATCAATGGGAATGGCAGCATGAAAACCCTAAAAATCCATCAACACTTCCGGCGGCATTTATTCATTCAGGCGTCCATCACTTCATTGGAACAATATGGAAAATACATGACAATAGTGGTATCCTTTTCACCCAAAGCTTTTATCAACAGCTTTTTTCAGGTGTTCCGATAGGTTTGGCACTGAAACATACCCGAAAAGAAATGTTAAACAAAGGCGCTGGCATATGTCGTTCCAGCTATATTCTTTATGGTGATCCGAAAATTTGTTACATGAAAGACAAGAAGCCCTGTTTGTACCTTCCTGAGCAAAAAGCCTCACATGAAAATGACTTGACATTAACCATTAAGGTTGAAAAAATTATTGAGTTTCGTGGCCCTTTTCAAAAAATAAAAGAGTTTTTCGAGAACCATCCCTTACAACAATTGTTATTTTCATCCCTTATTGTATCTATTCTGCTCTTATGCGCTGTTATTTATGCGGTTTCTCTTAAACCGCAAGATATAAGGTCATCAAACAATGTTTCTTCCAAAGATAATTGCCTGGAAAGATATAAATACATTGAAGCGCAAATTGATAGTAAACTTTTAGAAATAAGTAAGCTTCGAAAAGATCATCCTGTCACACATATAAAAATGATTTCAACAAATGATTCATGGACTTCAAGCCCGTTATACGTTGCGGTTGTTTTAAGTAGTGAGATCACCTGTTCTTTTTCAGATTTAACAGAAACAATCGCCGTATCTATTGAAAAAGAAATCCTGAATAAATTGTGGTTTCCATTGATTGATCGAATGAAACATGTAAATTTATTAGACCTTGTCAATGGTGTATACCAAAGCTATCTGCTTGGATATCCTGTTGGAAATTTTCATGCGCCTGATATGCGCATTCGTGTTGAATTAAAACAGCTTAAAGAAGGTTATATTGTTCAAATACGAGCCATAAAAATAACTGGTGAAGTCGTTATAACCTTTCAAAAGTCTTATGACGATTCTATTAGTATTGCTTCTCAAGTTAAGCCATTATCACAAGAGTTAATACAATTTCTTAAAAGAACTTACCCGCTTCAAGGCAAAATATTGCGTCTCACAGATACTCATGTGACGTTGAATATTGGTAAGAATTATAAACTTAAAGAAAATGAAAAATTTCAGACCTGTTTTGACAATATCGTCATGACTGTTTCAGCCACCAGCGAATATACAAGCTCTTTTCGGATCCTTGAAGAAAACAAACAGGCGGTTCAAAATATGAAGGAGGAGGTATGTTTGTACAAGTTGTATTAACATTTTTAACCGTATTCTTTTTGTTTACATCATCTTTACTATCAGCGCCCCCTTTTGAAGTTCCATCATCATTTAACCCTGTTGGTTCAGGAGCACGCGCATTGGCAATGGGAGGGGCCTATATGAGCGCTTGTAGCGATGGCACTGGCGCATCATGGAATCCTGCATGTTTGTGCTTATTAAAGGATTCTGAGTTCGCAATTATGGGCTCCTTTCTTCATAGAAAAGAAGATAATTCTTTTTCTCAAAACCAGGTTCTAAACAATGTGGGACGAATTTCAGAATGGGATTTAAATTATGTTGGTGCAGTCATTCCGTTTAAAAGATGTGAGAGAAATATGGTGATATCATTTAACTACCAACAGCTATACGAAATGAACAGAGAATGGGATTTTATCAATATATTATCAGACATTGACCACTGGAAATATCGTCAAAGCGGTGCGCTTTCTGCCATTGAACTGGCCTATGGCATTCAATTAAATCCACGACTATCACTGGGCATTACCTGCAACTTTTGGGATAATTCAATGTCTGAAAACAAATGGAAACAGACTTATCATCGCAGGAATGCTGGTTCACTTCCCTCTGAGTTTTATCGAGAGGAGCGGTATTCGTTTAAGGGCCATAATTTCAATATTGGACTTTTATACAAAATCAAATACAATTTATTTGCTGGTGCCATTATTAAAACACCATTCCAGGCAACGATCGATTATGAAATGGAATTGGCATCAATACTTTACCTGGCCAAAACATATAGGAACACGGACAATGAAAGTGAGACCTATCATATAGATATGCCGCTTTCATATGGTTTTGGCATGATTTATCTGTTTTCAGATCAACTACGTGTATCTGCGGATTTATATTGCACACGATGGGATCAATTTATTCTAACAGATGAACAAAGTAAAGAATATTTTCCAATTACCAAGGCGCCGACCAATGAAGTGGACATAGACCCAACTGTCCAGGTACGCATGGGCGCTGAATATTTATGGCAATATAAAGATTATTTTATTCCTGTTCGCGGCGGTGTTTTTTACGATCCTGTACCAGGAGATAAGAGCCCTGATGATTTTTGGGGCTTCACCTTAGGAACCGGCTTAACGAAAAATCATCAATTTTCAATAGATATTGCGTATCAGTTTCGCAAGGGGAACGATATTCAAGCTGCAGACTTGTCACATCTTGGCTTTTCTCAGGACGTATATGAGCATTCGTTGTTCTTTTCATTGATATACTATTGGAAGGCGAACTTTTGGGATGTGACCAGTGAAAAATAACACATTAAAATTTCAAAAAAAAAGGCTATAATATGTAAACGAAAAGAATTTTATTGACAGTTCTTGCTGCGTTTGTGCTCACAATTTATTTTCGCATAGACGTATTATACTGCTCAATGACAGAAACATCAACTTTTGTACTAAACTGTCATAAAGGATGGAATCTGATTTCACTACCAGTGAACATTGATAGCTTACCTCAATCATTTTCATTATTAACGATCTTTGAATATGAAAATGGGCATTATGGAAAAGCTGATAGTCTTCAACCAGGAAAAGGATATTGGGTCAAAGCGCCTTATGATATGGAAATCACGCTTAAAGGTGTTCCTTTTTCCAATTACACAAAAGAATTGTCCCAGGGATGGCATCTTGTTGGTGCTGTTGATCATGTATTTCAACCGAACTTCAGCTCGGATGATGGCGTCATAAGCATATGTACTTATCAAAATGGTAGATACCATAGAACCGATAGTTTTGAGCCAGGGCTTGGTTATTGGGTAAAAGTTGAGCAGAAAGTCGTATTAACTGTTGGAACTCATAG
>Ga0272440_1004026_pt1 | contig 10684 bp, 9 predicted proteins | sample SSMMMBAug17_FD_192440 | JGI IMG/M metagenome (GOLD analysis project Ga0272440, IMG submission 192440) | Marine sediment archaeal communities from Little Sippewissett salt marsh, Falmouth, MA, United States - SSM-MMB-Aug17 | ecosystem: Environmental > Aquatic > Marine > Wetlands > Sediment ... | reverse complement strand
AACGCCCTGGGTTTATGTTGTATTTGCTTAGTCTTAGCCCTGAAAGGGCGTCACATAAAAAAACATATTGTAACAAGTGCCGCCCTTACAGGGCTAATTAAAAATATTTATAACATTACCCCAGGGCGTTGCCCTGGGGTGGTATGTAGCCGCCCTTTCAGGGCTAAAAAAATGCCCTGAACTCATGAATTAAAAAACCAGCTTGCCAACTACCAACACAAACATAATGTAACATCGACATAAAAATTGCCATGAATTTTATATCAATATAAACAATTAGTTATATTATATTCAGCCAATTTTGACACATGCCCAAAGTGGCTAAATATCACAAGAAAAATTTCGAGCACTCCTATAAATTTTTTACGATTTTTTTTAAATGATACATATTTCCTTCTATTATATATTTTTAGGTAATTCATAATAACTAACCCTTTTATTTCAAATTATAAAAACATAGAAACCCAGATACTATTTTCTAAATGAAATAAATGTTTAACATATAATCGTTATTTTTTAAAAAAAAAATTTCGTTCAAGGTGTCAGAAAATAGATTTTTTTTTGTCTATATTAATAGAGGGAGGAAAAAATCAAAATACAAAACACGATATCCTAATTTTATAAAAAAAAATCTGAAACGTCTTTAACAGATATTCCGCATATAACGGCATAATTATTGCTTATTGGAAAAAATATGCCTAAACACTGATTAACAAAAAAACAGTGACACAAAAGGACAGGATATGTTCTTCAAAAAAAAATCCAACCACTTAATTGGCCTTGATTTAGGATCTCATACGATTAAGTTCTGTGAACTTGTGGAAAAAAAAAAGAACTGGGTTTTAAAAAAATTTGGAATGAAACCTATTCCACGAGAACTCATACAAGAAGGCTTGATCAGAGAACCAGATGCATTATCAAAGGAAATTGATTTTTTGTTAAAAAAACATAATGTCACAGAAAGAAATGTGGCGATATCTGTATCTGGTTTTTCAGTGATTGTCAAGCGGATTACCATGAATCAAATGACTGAAGCAGAGCTTCAATCCAGAATCAATTACGAGGCAGAGCAATATATCCCATTTGATATCAACGATGTTAACCTAGATTTTCAAATTATGGGCCCAAACGAAGGCAATACCAACAAGATGGATATTGTCCTTGTTGCTGCAAAAAAAGATATGGTGCTTGATTATGTATCTATGTTGAAATCCATTGGACTCAATGCCGCTGTTATTGATGTCGACTGCTTTACACTTCAAAATATTTTTACGCATAATTACGAAGACACGGATATTATTGCCCTCATAGATATTGGTGCCAGTAAAACCATTATTAATATCGTACAAAGAGATAAAACCTTATTTTTAAAAGATTTTTCAATGGGTGGGGATCTGTTTACCGAGGATATTATCAATCGCGTTGATTGTAACACTGAAGAAGCTGAGGAAATGAAATATAGTGGCGAATCCGATATTATCTCTCTGGAGGATTTTTTGGATGTTAAAACTTCAACACTTACTTATTGGGTTTCTGAATTCAGACGAGCGCTTGATGCTTATCTTTCTGATAATCCAGAAAAATTAATTTCAAAAGTGCTTGTCAGTGGTGGGTCTAATAACATTGATGGTCTATTGCAACTCATGACTAACGAGCTTTCTATACCAGTGGAACAACTCAACCCTTTCCAAACGTTTCAAGTCTCATCAACTGATTTTGAATCGGATTTTATTACCAGCGTTACCCCACAAGCATGTGTTTGCATGGGACTGGGCATTCGAAGAGCGGGTGACAAATGATACGAATTAACCTTCAAACCGAATATCAGAGCTATGGTAGAATTGAAAATTTGATATCACAACTGATTCTCTTTGGCATTGCTCTTTTTTTGATTCTGGGGTGTCTTCAGTATTATAATTCAATTTTACAAAGTGATATTCATCTGCTGGAAAATAAATCGTCGCAAACTCAGGCAAAAATAAACCGTTATAAAAAAAAACTTAGACAAATTAAACAGTTAAAAATTAATCTTAATACAATTGAAAAAAAGTTAAATGTGATCAAGCAGTTGTCATTTAGCCGTTACAATGCCATTTATCTGCTCGACTCCATTACTGAAGCAGTTATTCCGAAACGAATGTGGTTTTCGAGCATTGATTTTAGAGATGCCAAGGTTAAAATTGAAGGCCTTGCAATGGATGAACGAACTGTGACCGATTTTATGAAACGTTTGGAAGATGCTCAAAAATGGATTTGTATTTCCGATGACCTGATCAACAACTTGAAAACCAAAAATATACCTGAGCCGATTCTCTTGAAAATGTCAGATATAAAAGATTTTCAGTTCTTTGAAGATCAGGAGTTTGAGTTTATGTTGGATGCTATTCTTGGAGATCAGTTGACAGAGAAAGATAAAGAAACAATTATGAATCTGGCTGTTCTTTCTTATTTTTCAGAAGTTAAACTAATATCAACTGCCAAGCAAACAGTTAAAAAAGATACGCATTTGACACGTTTTATTATAGACTGCTCACAAAATACCCTTTAGCATGAACGGATTTTTATCTTTTTAAATTTTTTTTATGGGATGGGGCGAAGGAATGAAAACATCAATTTGGAATAGATGATATGAAAGAATTTCTCGAAAAATTTGCCAATAAAATGGAGAAAATCAATGTGTTATATCGCATATTGATTTGTAAGGGCATCATTGTTTTATGCGCAGCCGGTTATCTTTTCCTTTTTATTATGCCGCAATTTGATGAAATTCAGTCGCTTCACGATAAAAATCGTAATCTTGCAACCCAACTGAATACGACAATGAGTAAATCCAGAAAACTCGACTATTTTCAACAGCAGGTCATGGAAGCTGAAAATCGTTTTGATAAGGAAAGACGTGTTCTTCCCGAAAATGAAGAAATTCGCCGCTTACTTGAAAGTGTTGCTCAAATGAAGCAGGAATCCGGATTGACTTTTACGCTATTTCGCCCTCAAAAAGAAATTAGCAAGGATTTTTATGCTGAAATACCAATTTCCATGAAGTTAACCGGCCATTTCCACAATGTGGGTGTGTTTTTTGATAAAATTTCAAAATTGTCTCGTCTGGTCCATATTAATAATTTCAATGTTGCAAGTGCACAATCAGAAAAAGATATTTCTCTGGTTGTGGTCAGTTGTGAAGCCATTACTTATAAATTTATCAAACAGTGATTGTGAACGATGAGAAAATTTTTCTATACATACATAGTTTTTTGTTCTGTTATGTTTCTTTTTCTGATTCCCTACTCTGAAACACAATCCAAAAAACTACCGCACACGGTTGTTTCTCCAAAAGTGTTTCGTGCAAAAATTAATTATTCACAAGAATCAGTGACGCAATCAGCCGAACCGACAATATCAAACGATCTAACAGATACGCTGAAAAAGCCCCATAAACTGCAAAAAGATTATATTCCGAATAAAGCCAAACAAGCATCTAAAAAAAAAGTTCAAAAAAATTTGCCGGCAATGAAACCATCGCCCAAACCCATTAAGGCTGCACCGGATAAATCTGAAATCGCAATGCTATTAAAGAAATTAGCCCCAAAGCCATTCAAATACAGGCCTCAGGGAAAAGTTGATCCATTTATTCCCCTAATTTCAAAAAAGAAAAAAACAAAGACCACGACAGGCGACACGACTGATGCAAATATAAAACGTCCACCTAAAAAAAGAGACCGAATCCTAACTCTTTTGGAAAAATTTGATCTAAGCCAACTGAAACTAACCGCTGTGATGGCCACCTCAGAAAATGCTATGGCCATTGTTGAAGATTCATCAGGGCGAGGTTTTGTTGTAAAAACCGGCACACGAATTGGTTTGAACTCCGGTCGTGTGGTGGATATTTTGATGGATCGGATTATTGTTCAGGAATCCGAAGAAGTCATTACTGGAAAAAAATTATATGTGACCAAAGAAATCAAATTAAATAAGCCGGATAGTGAGTTTTAATTATGAAAGTAAAGAACATTAATTCAACGTGGAAAATAGTGCTGTTTGTTATTTTTACAGCATTTTTAGCAATTATCCAGGGGTGTGCAACCGCTGAAAAACCATCGCTGAATGAGAAAGAAATACCATCGGATGCCCAAAAAAATGATAAATCGCTTAAAAAGAGTACTTACAGTAAATTAAGTGGGATAGATGTTCAAGGCAATCGTGTTATTGTTCAATCGGATAAGAAACTAACGCATACATCAGTCAAGAAGCTGACACCTTCACCCGGTGTGATCTATTATTTTCCAGATACCCAATTGGGAACAGTGAATGATATTACGGAAGTTGATAGTGAACTTATTCAGGAAATCCGGATCAGTCAACAAAATATTAATGGTCTCTATGTAAAACTGGAGCTGCTTCTCACCCAAGATGTATCCTATCGATCCCGTCAGGATGGCAACCGCTTGACCATTCAATTTGCCAAACCTGGTGAGAAAATTAATTTCGAAGCAGATGCTGTATCACTGCCAGACATTGAGAAAACAGAGCAAGTCTCAGACAAAGAGTCACCAGTTTCGGATAAAAAGATCAAAAAGGCATCTTCGTTTGCAATTGAAACCACACCATTTTCACGAAATGCATTGGTTCAAGTTCAGGCATCTACAACAATCAATGAATTTAAATCATCGGTTATCCCCGATCCCCCCAAGATTGTTTTTGATTTATATGATGTCCAATCTCCGGAACGAAACATGATTTATACCCCACCGGATAATCCATTTGTTAAGGATATCCGGACCTTTCAATACCCAAATCGACTAAGAATGGTAATTGATACTGTTCCTGAATATATTTCTTCATTTCGAGCATATAAAACAGGTAATGGCCTTTCTGTCTATGTTGGGCTGGATTTGCCAGCTAAAAATACCATTAATATGCTTGATCGACCTGAGTTTACAATGGGAATGCCTGTTATTGAAGAGAAAGACTTGCATTCATTTTCACCAACAGCGGAGTCTGTTCATCAAGATGTTCAGCCCAGTACGAATGAAATGATTGAACTACCACTTGATAAGCATTCTGATACTCCCTTTAAAGAAAACGCGCCCATAATGCCTGAGTCATATGATTCCATTCAACCCCCACCCATTTCAACAGTTATGCCCGAACCAGCCCCCATGCCTGAGCCAGAAAAACTTCCTGTTCAGCCTGAACTGGAACCAAGTATGCAGCAAACGATAGCAAGAACCGACCAGCCATCGAATTTATTGGCCCCCAGCATGTCAAAAAATCAATACCTGGCACAACGATATAAAGATTTTCCTTTTACACAACCCTCAACGATGCTGGATGCTTACGCAAAGCTGGGAAATAAAAAAATATATACGGGTGAAAAAATAGCCATTGACTTTTATGAAACCGATATCAAGAATGTTTTTCGAATTTTACGAGAAGTCAGCGGCCAAAACTTTGCCATTGATAGCGATGTTTCCGGAAAAGTGACCCTAACATTGAAAAAACCAGTTCCCTGGGATCAAATCCTCGATCTGGTTTTAAAAATGAACAAACTGGGCATTACCCACGAGCATGATATTATCCGAATTTCTCGACTGGTCACTATCAAAAAAGAGCAAGAAGATCGTATTGCCAAAATTGAGGCTGAATTCAAAGCTGCCAAAAAACGTGAGGAGTTGCTGGAACCCGTTTTAACCCACTATATTTCAGTTAATTATGCGCGAGCAAACGATCTAACACAACACCTTGATAAAATTATAACCAAAAATCGCGGATCAATCAGTGTTGATGATCGCACCAATACAATTATTATCTCAGATGTCAAAGAAAAGGTTCAGCGCGCAATCAGCGTTGTGGGGAACTTGGACAAACCCAATCTTCAAGTCATGATTGAAACCCGCATTATTGAAGTCACCAATAATTTTTCACGAGATATCGGTGTTAATTGGAGTGGATCTATCGGTATTCAACCGGGGGATTCTAGTGCGGGAATTGGCCCACAAAGAGGCTATGATGTGCTGGGTGGAACTTATGGATACGATTGGGCAGTGAATTATCCGGCGGTAGCAAATAGCAATATAGGAATCAATTTCAGGCGAATGTCGGGTTTAACACCATTTACGCTAGATGCCCAATTATCTGCAATGGAGTCCAAGGGAGAAATTCGGATCCTGACCTCCCCAAGAGTAGTTGCTCTGGATAACAGGGAAGCCACCATTGAGCAGGGTCTTGAATATCCAATTAACACGTTGGATGAAAAAGGCAACACGATCACTGAATTCAAGGATGTGGATCTGGATTTAAAAGTCACTCCGCATATTACAGAGGATGGCCGCGTTAGCATGCTGATTGATACCTCAAAAAATGATCTGGGTCCAGTTGTTAATGGCAAGCAATCTTTTCAAAAGAAAAAAGCCAGAACTGAGCTATTGGTCGATGATGGTGATACTGTTGTAATTGGCGGAATCATGAAAACCCTTCGAAATGAAAGTTTTAGCGGGGTTCCGCTATTATCAAGATTGCCCTTGATTGGCTGGTTGTTCTCCAGTCATAAAAAAAGTGATGAAAAAGAAGAGTTGATTATATTTATTACACCCAAAATTATTAAGTTGAAAAATAAATCTTTAGTAAAAAAAGGAAGTGCACAAAGGTAGAAACAGCTTACGAAAGCAGCTATTTTAATAATTGTTTTTGAATTTCATTCATATCTGTCAAAGGCGTTTCACAAGTATGACCTTTGCAAATATAAACAGTTGTTAAGTCATCAATCATCGTTTGATCTTCAGTATAAGCAGCAATTTTCGATAGTTTTGATGAATCCATATCATCTTTATATACGAATGTTTTATCTGGCTGATAACTATATTGAATTTTACGAATTATTTCTTTGGTTTGAAATAATTTTCTTTTTCCACAAATAACAATTTCATAGGCGTCATTTTTGGCAAATTGATATGCCATTATCATTTGAGTAAACGCTTGGGATGCACGATTAATCATGTCTGAAAATGCCATGACTAACTCCTCAGCTTTTTTTTCATAAGCCATTTGCCCTGAAATTTTTGACAGTTTTAGTAAACTTCTTGCCAATACCGCATTTCCTGATGGAATTGCGCCATCGTAAGCCTCTTTTGGTCTGACAATTAATTGTTCATCATGATCGGATGTCAAGAAAAATCCATGATTATCATTATCCCAAAAGTGTTTTAATGCAAATTCGGTCAACCCCAGAGCAGTTTCTAGATAGTTTGTATCATAAGTCGTATCATAAAGTGCGAGTAGCGCATGAATCATAAAGGCATAGTCATCAAGCTTTCCTTTGATAGCGATATCCGCGTCTTTATATCGGTGCATGAGTTGGTAGTCATCTGTCAGCATCGTATGACATATAAAGTCCATTGCCTTGATCGCAACTGCCTTATATGATTCTGAATTTAAAACACCCGCCCCTTTTGCAAAGGATGCAATCATCAGTGCATTCCAATCAGTAAGAATTTTTGTATCTTTTAGGGGGGGTTTTCGTTGCAAGCGGGCTTGAAATAGTTTTTCATTAATGGGTGCAATTAATTTTTTTTGTGAGTCAGATAAGATCGTTTTGAGATATAAAATATTTGTGCCCATAGACTGTCCAGATGCTTCATCGTAGTAATTTCCTTGATTTTCAACAGGATAAATATCTGAAAGCGTATGGCATTCTGTATCAGTCAAAACATCTTTTAAATGAGTCAATGACCACACATAATATTTACCCTCCTCCCCATCACTGTCAGCATCTTCGGCAGAGTAAAAGGCACCATCAGGTGATGTCATATCTCGTAAAACGTATGTAAATATTTCTTCTGCAACATCAGAATAAAATGGATTTCCGGTAATTTGAAAAGTTTCAAGATACGTATAAGAGAGCATTGCCTGATCATATAACATTTTTTCAAAATGCGGAAGGAACCATTTTTTATCAGTTGAATAGCGATGGAAGCCATAGCCTATTTGATCATACATTCCACCCAAGCGCATTTGCTGCAATGTGTGTTCAACAATTGATAAGAGTTCGGGTTGATTTCTATAGTAATGGGATTGCAATAAAAAGGAGAGAATATGTGATGAAGGAAACTTGGGCGCGCTGCCAAAGCCGCCAAAATGTTTATCATATGTATTTGAAAGGTTGGAAATGGTTCGATCAACAATGTCTGAATAAAGCCTGTCTCCTTTACTGTATTGCGTTGTCTTGGCTAGATTGCGTGTGACCTGATCAGAATATTCGATGATTTGAAATGAATTATCTTGCCATTGTTTTTTTATTTTGGGGATTAGATCAAGCATGCCGATTCTGCCAAAACGCGAATCTTTTGGAATGTAGGTGGCAGTAAAAAAAGGTTTTTTATCTGGTGTCATGATAATCGTTAGGGGCCAACCAGTGGCACCGGACATCATTTGAGATGCTTTCATATAAATGCTATCAATGTCCGGTCGTTCTTCACGATCCACCTTAACACAAATAAATGCATCATTCATAAGGCGAGCAACTTCGGTATCTTCAAAGGATTCTTTTTCCATGACATGGCACCAATGGCAGGTAGAATAACCAATTGAGAGAAAAACTGGCTTGTGATCAGATTTTGCTTGTTGAAAGGCTTCAATACACCAGGAATACCAATTCACTGGATTTCTGGCATGTTGAAGTAAATAAGGACTTTTTTCATGGATTAATGAATTGACAAATGGTGCTGGTTTCATTTTGCATTCCTTTTCACAATTATAACCAGTCTGATCACCCCCGGAATTATATGGTGATGATCAGACCAGTATTGGATTAAAAGAAAAGAAAGCCTGATATTAAATCGCTTCAACTCCTTTTTCTCCGGTACGCACACGAATGGCTTGTTCAACCGGTAATACAAATATTTTACCATCACCAATGGTGTTTGTATTTGCGGCAGTCATTATCGCAGAGATCGCTTTATCAACGATTTCATCATCCACGACAATTTCCATTTTGGTTTTGGGAATAAAATCCACCATATACTCCGCACCCCGATATATTTCTTTATGGCCTTTTTGGCGGCCATATCCTTTTACCTCGGTGATTGTCATGCCTTGAACGCCGATAGCGTTTAGTGCATCCTTGATTTCTTCAAGCTTGAATGGTTTGATGATTGCTTCAATTTTTTTCATAGTAGAACCTCCATTAATGGTTGATTATAATTCAAATGCACGTTCGCCATGAAGTGCATTATCCAGTCCTTGCATTTCTTCTTCTTTTGAGACCCGCAAACCCGATGCCAATATATTGGTAATTAAAATCACCAATAACGTTGCCACACCTGAATATATCGCCGTGCCAACAATTGAAACAATCTGAATCCAGAGCTGAGAAAAATTGCCATATATTAAACCAGTGCCACCTTCATTGATATAAGGAGATGCAAAGATACCTGTGGCCAGAGCGCCCCAAAGCCCACACATGCCATGGACGCCGAAAGCATCAAGGGAATCATCATATCCTACTTTGTGTTTCAGTACAGCCACACAATAAAAGCCAAGGACACCAGAAACAGCGCCAATAAAAAGCGATGCCGGTAAGTTAACAAAACCAGCTCCTGGTGTAATTGCCACCAAGCCTGCAACAGCTCCTGAAGCGATACCGAGTACAGTAGGCTTCCGATTGACAACCCATTCTGTCAACATCCATGCCATTGCGCCCATGGAGGCTGATGTATTGGTGACCAAAAATGCCGATGCGGCAATGCCATCAGCTGCAAGCTGGCTGCCGGCATTGAAACCGAACCATCCAAACCATAACATGGCTGCGCCCAAAGCAGTCAATGTGACACTCGATGGAAACATGGCTTCCTTGCCATATCCCTGACGTTTACCTAAGTACATACATAAAACCAATCCGGCAACACCCGCATTGATATGCACCACATTTCCGCCGGCAAAATCCAATGCGCCCATATTGCCCATCCAGCCACCGCCCCATGCCCAGTGGGCAATCGGACAGTATACAATTGTTACCCACAGCATGGCAAATATAATCCAGGCTGAAAATTTCATGCGATCCACGATAGATCCCAAAATCAGAGCCACTGTAATACCAGCAAATGTCATTTGAAACAATGCAAAAATAAAGGTGGGGATGGAACCAGAAACACTGGCGACTGTGATGCCATTCATGAATAAATGATCCAGGCCACCCACAAAACCGGCAATATCGGGTCCAAATGCAAGGGTATATCCCCACATGACCCAGATAATGCTGCCTATACAATAGGATACAAATGTCATGGCAAATGTATTGAGTAGATTTTTTGTTCGTGACATTCCACCATAAAACAACGCCAGACCAGCTGGGGTCATCATCATGACCAATGCTGTGGCTACAATAATCCATGCCGTGTCACCGCTGTTGATTGTGGCATCTTCAGCCCATGCAATGGATGATAATAACATTGAAAAAACTGTCATCATAAGTACTTTTGTAATTTTCATGCAAAACCTCCCTTTTGTCGCCTGACACGAACGTGTCAGAATTGTTTTTATTTTATCTCAAGAAAGTTGTTATTCAATATAGGCATTGATAACATCCAAAATTTTTTTCTCGTTCCCAGGCTCTGCCTGGGAATGCATACTTGGCGGCTCTGCCGCCTATACCAATGCTTAGGCGGCAGAGCCGCCGGGCATGCGTTCCCAG